>ERZ1034998.149-NODE-149-length-46176-cov-52.325448_pt1 | contig 46176 bp, 60 predicted proteins | sample MGYA00520621_ERZ1034998 | MGnify/ENA primary metagenome ERZ1034998 (study PRJEB33766, sample SAMN09781748) | gut metagenome | biome: gut microbiome | host: Homo sapiens | place: Madagascar | study: EMG produced TPA metagenomics assembly of the PRJNA485056 data... | reverse complement strand
CATTATAACTAGAATAAGATTTATTGAAATTATTTGCAAAAATAATCATTTTATTATTATTTAATAGCCAATAACTTTCATTTTCACCTATAAAATCATTATTTATAACACCGTCATTTAAGGCATCATCTAATGATTTAAAATCAGATTTAAACTGTTTATTTATTTCGTGCAAAATGTTTTTTTTATTATCACTAGCGTAAACGTAAAAATAAAAATTATCGACAACAATAAAATTATATTTTTTATTTTTGTTTATTTTTAAAAAATCATCTAAATACATTTTTTTACTCCATTTTTTTATCTTACGCAATACAAGTGTGAACGCTTAAAAGTTGAATATTTTAAGTCGCAGACACTGGTCATGCTAGTGCTAGAAATGCTTTTATATACCTGAGCTGGCACAAACACACCGTTATAATCACGCTTAATTGCGCTAATGATAATGCCGTTTTCTGTGTAAACGCTGCTACCGTCTTTTTGTTCGTGCCACCCGTCAGATATTACTTTTTTAACCATTTTTACTACTCCATAAAAAAAACACTTATCAAAGGGGACTAGTCAATCCCCTTACATAAATATTTTTTAATTCAATTCAATTTCAATATATGCATCTATTGAAAAATTATCAAAATTTAAAGATACACGATCAACTTCATCAGCTCCATATTTTTTTAATAACTTATTTAATAAACAATCTTCTATTAAACCGTCAAAAATAACACCGTCAGTATTATAAATTTTAAATCTGATATTACCGTCAATGTTTTGCGCATTAGTTAGATCTAAGTGTTCAGCTAACTGATTTAAGGTCAAATCATTGCCTGATAGTTTATCAATAAGATTATTTAACATAATTATTTACTCCATAAAATTAAACTCTATACAAATCATTATGTATATAATTATGTAATTGTCAATATATTTATATAGAGTTATGTAAATTTATCTTAACATGTGACGTTAGTCACATTACTGTTTTAACATTTGAACGATTTTATTTTCAATCACATTCTGCAAATTATAGTCGTATGCGCTCATGCTTTGAGTATCAACTATATCGTTAGCGTTATTGTATGCGTCAATATCAATTTTCAAAATATCTTTGTTGGTATCGTAACCGCATTTTGTTTCATCAAATCCTGATGTTTGTGCTTGCGCCTGCAAATCTTCTAATTGATGCTCACGTCTATGAATATCAACTTTGTACGTATCAATATCAACGTTAGCATCATACATATATGTATCATACATATTTTTGTGTCTTTTGATCGCATCTTTTTGACTTTGTTCAGTCAAATTGTGAGCTGCTGCAATTAACGTATTTTTTTCTTTATCTGTAACCTTACCAGGTAAAGCATATCTAATAATGCGATCATGTTGATCGCTGTTCGGGTCTGCTTTTTGAACTTTCTTTGAACGCTTATCAACACAAGTTGTAAAATCTTGCATTGCAAACAAATAGAAGTATCGCACTTGACCGCCTGCGATGCTAATGGGGCATTTGATGCCTTTTGCGCCTGCTTTGACTTTGATAAATTGCTTTCTTGCTTGTGTGATTGTCGCAAATCCTGTAAATTCTAATTTACGTTCTTTAATTGCTTTCTGTAAAGCGTTATCAATATCTGATCCTGTCTTATATGCTTTACCTGTTAGAAAATTGAATGTAGTCATTGTCTTACTCTCTCTAGTTGATGTTATAAGCCTTAATGTGCTATTATTAAGGCTCATTGTTTTACTCAAAGGCTTTGAAGTTTTATAGCTTTAAAGCCTTTTTTTATTCTGTAATTTTCTTTACAGTTAGCAAATCCAAAGATGTTAAAATGCTATAAAAAGCTTTTCCAACTAACTCAATCGCCCATGTATATCTATCTTGTGCTAACTCGTCCAACTCTTCTTGAATATCACAATCATCATCATCTAATGCACGATTAAATTTTAATTTTTCATCTAAAGACAAACAAATAGCACGAATAGCATGATTTTCAAATTCAAAATTATTACCGCCCGCCCCCTGCCATAACTTCTGAGCAACATCATAGCGTGAGCGGCAATTTTGAAAATTATAAAAATCGTGCTTTGAAAAAAGACACCAAAAATCAGAAATTGCACGCACATCACAAAAAGCGCATTCAATACGATATAAATCAGCTAATGGCTCTCTACTCTCATTTGTTAAGTCGTAAATAAGCATTTCAATGGCTCTGCTTGCTACATTTGAGTTGATGTAATACAAGTCATTTTCGTTTAGTAAGCCGAATAAATCGCCTTTGTCATTTAGCTTTGACAAAAGTTCAATAGCTTTTTGAGCTTTAAAAGTAATTTGATATTTCATTTTAAACTCCTTATACGATTTAATCGTACATAAAAATTGCATTTGAGCGTGCTTTTATGACGTAAAATGTGTTTGTTTCGCGGTCTACAAATAGCTTTGAGTTCATTCCAAATTTGCCGTACGAAATAGCGATTTTATTCCAACGCCTAAAGCCGTCACGCTCTTGAGCGTCATATGTCACATCAACAGCTTTAAGAATATTTGCTAAATCAAGTAGTTTTTTTCTTGATAGTTCTATCATTTTTTTTAGCCCCTTAAAAAAGTTAGTAAAACATAAGTAACGATCGCATTAGATGCAACGATCATTAGAGTTAGCTTGATAGCCTGTTCATGTGTCATTATTTAACCTCCATTTTCATTTTACGCATGAGCTGATCGCGCTCATTGCACATCTGGTAAAGTTCCTCGTAATAAAAATCAGGTGCAAAAGCATTAGCACTTGCATAGCGATTGATTAACTCTGATTGGGCATCTATACGATTGTTCAATTCTTGTAAATATTCTTTATCAGCCATTTTTTTTGAACTCCATTTATTGAGCACCCTATGTGCCTTTCATGCTTATAAGTATATATAAATAATTACGTGTGTCAATGTGTTTTTATAAAAGATTATGTGTAATGTTATAAAACAATGTGTAAGTACATGAAATTTAAAGAAATTTTATTTGAAAAATTTTAAAAGTCGTATATACTTCTCTATATAAGTAAAACGCACAGGAAAATAAAAAAAATGTTTACTGTTTATGATGTGGAATTTAAAACAAAAGCCGATTTTTATCGGGCTTTAGGATATAAAGCGCCCTTAAGTCCTGCCCTTATTGCTCGTCAATATGCTGGAAAATATGAAAACTTAGTAAAGTCTAGACTAAAAGCAGACACAGACGATCAAGCACGTGAAATGCTGCAAGCACTGAAAGACAAAGCGCAAAATATTGATTATGAGAAAGAATGTTACAAAATTGCATGGAAGATGTTAGATGCTGAACGACAAGAGATCATCGTGCAAACAATAGCATCAGTTCATAATATTAATGCATCAGAATTAAAAAAGAAAATAGGACTATAACAAAATTCAGATGTTGCGGGATTGTTCTCAGGAACGCAAAACTGAAATGTTATAACCGTGCTTTACAGTGTGCATGGCACGGAATTTAAAACATACCAAACCTATCGGAGTGCAGGTATTACTACTTTTTGACCGATTTCTAACTTTTCAAAAATCAAACTCCATAGCAAATTGACATAAAAAAAATCGTGCTTATCGTCTAAAACACATAGGCACGATTTTTATTTTTACTATAAATTTTTATAATTTCTGCTTAAAAAATTTAAACTTTTTATAAAAAATTATAAAGTTCTAGTCTGTTTGATTTTATCTTTCAGACAATGAATTTCGTTTAGTGATTGTAGTGCGTATTTTAATTTTTGCATTTCCTCACAGCTTAAACATTCATCATCTTTTGTATCTTCATACAGGTAATTGATAGTACAAACAGCCATATTTTCAGCATTACGTAATGTATCAGACATTGTAATATGTTCGTTAGTCATTTACTAAATACTCCTTGCAATATTCAAAAATCTTGTTTAAATCGTTTCTATCAAAGTTATAACCGATAACAGGAATTGCAAATTCAGCTCCCATAAGGTCAAATGATTTAACAAGGTTATTCTGTAAATCAGTGTAGTTAAAATTACCCTCACTATCAGCAAGGATAGATAGCTTAGATAGCATATCTTGTATCTTGCTTTTGCATTGTAAGTACAAAAAGCAGGTAAGCCCTTTTTGAAAAGGTGATCCTTTTGATAAAAGATCATTGTTTACCCATTTATCAATAGCTTTTGTAAAATTTTCTACACTGATTTTCATAGTCGCTCCTAAGCCTTATTAGCTCTAGTTTGAACGGTCACAGGCTGTGTGTTTGGAGCCTCTGCTGTTGGTGCTGTCCATGTATTATAACGTGGCATAGCTTCTGGGCAGATAGCACTAATCGGAATTACAGTATTAGTGATATGATTTACTGTATTTTGCAGAGACTGAATAGCATTGTTAGTAGCAGTAGCCATAACACCTAGCTGACAATCAACGGCACCGAAACGCTTTTCAGTGCTTAAAGCTAAATCATTTACCCTGTCACTTACTTTGCCTAGTTCTGAATGTAGTGCGATGTAAGTTTTTGCGACCTCATCGTTGGTATATTTCTCTGCTTTTAACTGCCCAATCTCTGCATCCTTTTCAGCCATAACAGCAACAGCACCGCTATTCATAGCACAAGCCATAGCTGACTGATTACCGCCAAATATACCGCCTAAACCGCCTGACTGTAAAAAGCCTAATGAGCCTAGAACAAGTGCAGGAATACCTACACCGTTTGCTAAGCCTTTGCTAGCATAATCACCCATAATAAACTCCTTATATTTGAATGTATGGATTAAAAATGTTGATTTATTCAACACGTAAAGAGTAGCTGTAAGGACGGTATAAGTAAGCAATAAGAACGATATAAATTAGATAAAAGATCTCATCTTTTCCAAAATATCGAATAGTTTAAGCATTGTTTCACGTGGAATTAGAACATAATCAGCTTGAATTGATGCGTACCACTTAAGAAAATCTAAACCACGTGTAGATTTGGACTGTTTGCAGAGTTTATAAATAGCTCGTGGTGAATACCATGTAACAAGCTGTTTTCCTTGTGAGTTGATTAAGTAATGACGTTTGACATTAGCCTTATCTAGTTTACTCGCAACATAACTAGGATTAGTTATCTGTAATGCCTTGCATACATCAGCGCCTACAAGCCATATTGTGCCGTTTTCAGAGTGAACGTGAGCACGAATCACAATGCCGTTGTAAAAATGTTGAGATACAGTTGCAGGCGTGTCATAATCAAGCATAATGGTATTCTCCTATTTTTGTTTTCTTTATTAAACAAAATAGCAGAATTTGTTTTTATAATTATGATGTAAATATAAGAGAATTTATCAAAATTTTAGTAGAGTGAATTTATGAGAAAACTATTAGCTATTGCAAGCATTGCTTTATTAGCCGTTACAGCTTGTACACCAAAGCCTAGAGACATCACACCTAAAGTATTATGGGCTAGCCAAAGTGACGGTATAGTTCATTTAGGATATAAGCAAACAAAATTTGGAATACTTTTTAACCCTGTTTCACCTGATTGGATTTCAGCTTTAAATGGTAGTAATGAAGTATGCAGACACTGGGGATATTCAAGTTCTTTTTATCTGAACGATGAAGTTAATCAAGGATTTGAGGTTGATTTTGGTGGAACTGAATACGCTGTTTTTTATAAGATAGCTCAATGCGTTAAATAAAAGATAAGGCACTATTGCTAGTGCCTATACCTATGAAACATCGAAGTGAATTATACACTAAATTTGCGCATTGTCACTGTTTTTGTTTTCTTTATTTTGCTTTTCAAGTTCAGCTTTTTTCTTTAGTAACTTACCCATTCTGCAAGGGCGAGAACAAAAACCTTGCTCATTTAAAGGCGCTAAACAGTATTTGCATTTATTCTTGATCGCCATTTTTACCACCTGTTAAAAGTTTTAAATATTGTGTTTTAAGTTCTTCTTGAGTATCAGTATCATTAAGCAATAATGCCGTTACAAAATCATTTTTGATATTTACAATCTGATTTTCAATATTTGCTATATCTTCTTGAACTTCCTTTTCTTCTGTGTTTTCAGGTGTTGTATTACGTTTAGTTTGAGCATCTAATAATACATTGATTGAACTTAAAATATCTTCACAAACGCTATTAGGATAATTCTGAAAAGGCTTATTATCTAAATAACAGGTAGCACAATCACGGTTATAATCAATGTACTTATAAGGAATATCCTTTGCATAAACTTTTTTAAAGTTAGCTAAAGTATCTTCATAAATTTTATCTTGTGCTTGAACTTTTACATTTTTAGTGTCTAATAAAATTAAATCTTGCATATAAGCTCCGTTAAGCTGTACGTTTCCACATATAAACAGCTAAGTAAGGTTGCATATTATTCATAGCTGAACCGCTACCTGTATTATTTACAGTTACTGTATGTGTATGTGCATCCGCACTTGCGATAGTTACAGTATGACTGTGAGTACCTGCGCTAGTTGTTGCTAAGGTAGAACCAACATTCATTATATGAGAACCACCACCCACGTTATAAACAGCTTCGGCTGTTTTATAACAAACATAATTATGTGCATGGTTACCTGTTGAATTAGTGCTTGCTGTATGAGTATGAGCACCTGCGCTAGCTGTACTAGCACTGTGATTATGTTCTGGTAACTCTGCAACGGTTATCTTATGTGTAAATTCGCCGCCTGTTTTACCTGCTGTATAAGTAGAATTTGCACCGATTAAAACTCTACCTTCATTCAGTGCAACCCATGTTCCGCCAATAAAGTTAGCAGGACTGTTATTTACAACAGACATGTAAATACTACCAACAGGATAAACTTTGTCTATGATATTTACATTGCCGTTTGCGTCTGCATTAACATTATTGACTGAACGGACAATATTTTTGCCGTTCCACTCCAATTTTCCTGATGCTTTCACATTTAAGTCATGAGGAGTGCTGTTAGTATCAACAGCTCTTAAAGTACATGATATATCGTCATTTCTAACGTTAGTAACTACACGATCTTTTCCGTTAAGAATAAGAATTGCACCTTGTTCAATAGGGTTATTATTATCATCGATAGGTCTTGTACCACCGTATAAGCATAAACAATCATCATCAACGTTACGGCAAATAGTTTGTTGCGTTAAAGCACCACCTGTCAATGGATAGTAATAGTTTTTAATGTCATCAATAGCCTTAGCTCTGTCTGCCTGTTCATTAGTGATTAGAGTTTTATTTGCATTGATAGATTGTTCTAGCGCTGTGTCTTTGTCTTGTAACTCTTCAATACTGGTGTCCTGTTCAGTGTTCTTTTGTTCAATAGCATTAACACGTAAAGTGATTTGTCCTACATCGGTTGTAGTTTCGATATTATCAATGCGTGTTTCATGCTCATCTAATTTAACTTTATTTGCTGTAATTCTTTCTTCATGGTCGGCAATAGTATTAGTATGAGCATCAACAGTTGTGCTTATGTCTTGTTGCCATTCTTTCTCATTAGCCATTTGACACCTCGTTAATTAGAGTGTTACGCATTGAATAATCTTTACCACCAAAAGAAATGGTATATTTTGTAGGTTGTAAATCAGCAATATCTGCTGTGTTTTTATCAATCTGCGCTTGCTGTTCTGTATCTTTATTAGTAAGAGTTACTAGATAATCTGTAATGTACTGTAATAAATTCTTCCAAACGTTTGATTGATTGTCATAGAACCATAAAGCAGAATTTGGAACATCAAAGTACAACTTAGTTTTGTCAAACTTTTCTGTATCAGCTGATGTAATATTATCAACTAAAGTTACACCTGCCTTTGCCAAGTCCACTTTATCAATTTTCATTGTGACGGTTGATGTATCACTATCCCATGTCATCGTGCCTTTAATTGCACTATCTTCTGTAAATTTAATTACAAACTTTCGTAAACAGTCTGTCTCTAAGGCAAAGGTTGCAAGGTTAGCTAAATCGGCAAGGGCGGTAGTAGTAGCATAATTTGCCGAACCTACAAAATCAGCGGTGTGTGCATGATTTGCTTCATTTACAGTAACTTTCAAATCGGCATCTGATGCGTTTAAATCAGCATAACCTTCAACGTCACCAATTAAACGTAATCGCCAATTCTTCTGTAAAGCTTTTGCTGTAGTCGCATTTCCTATTAACTCACCGATAAATTTATCAGCAATAATTTCTGTAGGTGTGCTGTAAGTACTTGTTGGATTTGCGTTTGTAGCACTATCCACTTCTGCCTGTGTAAGGGTGCTCATGTTGTAACTCCGTTATGTTTGTTTGCTTGATTGTATCAACGTTTTTGACGTTATTTATTTTTTACTATCTTCGGACTTCATGCCTGTTACTAAACCTAAACTTAAATCGGTAATTGATGTAGGTTGAACGTTACCCTTTGTAAGATCATAAACATAACCTGCTTGACGACCACCAAAGCCAAAGATAGGTGAACCTGTTAGAACAGATAAAGTTACTAAGATACCTTTAATATCACTACCTCTTAATTCTTTATTAGGTGATACAAGTTTTGTCATAGCCTTAGCTGTTACAGCTAGATTTGACAATAAAGGTGTGCTTAACCATGATGAGTTGTAAAAGTTATTACCTAATAATGGATCAATAATACCTGCATTGATAGCCTTACCTGCAAAAGGCATTGAGCTTGCTAAACCTTTAGACCATGAACCTGCGAAAATTTCCCATAATGCACTATTAAATGTGTCATCATCATCGCTCCATAGGTCACGTGTACCCATAGCTTGATTGATAAATTCAGCACTAGCAAAAGTTGCAAACCAATCAAAAAGGATAGCTGAACTAGCTTTTAAATAGAATTGTGGATTAGTTAAACCATATTGCTTATAAGCGACTACTAAATCAGCCTCACAGTTTCTGTATTGATTTACAAAGTACCCCGCAAACTGATTGATAGATTTGATCCATACGTTTGACTTAGCCCATTTACCACTATCAATTCTATCAGGTGACATAAAGGCTGTACGAACCACCATTTCACCATAGCGATTTGATTTTTCTACACTCCAACCTTGCTTATGTCCGTAATCTTGTGCTGCAATATATCCGACTACATCTAATCGTCTTTGATACACAATCTGCATAAGCATAGCGTTGCGTTTTATCCAATTAGAAACATCACTAAATCTATCTTTGATTTTATTTCCACTGGGAACACGAACCTCATCAAATATTTCTTGTAAGCGATTGTGCATTTCGGTTAAGCGTATCTTTTGACCGTCAGTTGCTGTTTGTAAAAAAGTATCTACACAGCTTATAGGGTGTCGTAAAGTGATAGCCATAGCTTTAAGTAGTGAACCAAAGCCTACTTTAGGTATCAAAGTAAATAAGTTAGATGTCTGCTGTGCGGTGTTTACAACATTCATAAACATCAATGCCCCGCTAGAACCTGTCAACATCTTACCTATATATTGACTAATCATATTGCTTGATGTCAGGTCCCGACCTGTTGCTAATGTTTGTAACCATGGCACTAACACATTTTTAAGCCTGTCAGGTGCAACACGTTCTAGCTCTTGTACAACATCATCACGCTGTAATAATTTATAAGCCTCAAAAACTTTAGGTAATAAGTGAATATATCTAAGTTCTTTTTCAAAACCTTGAATAAGTTTTACAGGGTCAAGTTCTAAAGGATTTGCACTCTTTGAACGTTCCTTAGTAAAGCTAGGATTTTTTAAGCCCATTACATTTTCTGTCTGTTGTAATTCACCGTTTACGTTTTCAACTAATGACTGACTAGGATCATATTTAACAGAAACATAATCAGCATTGAGCACTGCGGGCACATATCCCGCCTCATAGTCGCCCCACTTAGTGCGGATAGTGCGACCCTCTAAACGTGAGAACGCATAACCTCTTAATTCTTTAGATGCCTTTTGCACTTGTGGCTCTAACTTGCGCCCCATGTTCCATACTGCCTGACAAAAATCTAGCATTTCTTTAGTGATAAAGCCCTCATCAATAGCTCTATTAAAAAAGTTTTCAAATGCTTGTTTCTTTAGAATTAAGTTTTGTTCATAGGAAAAACGCTCATCAGAACGAATGTAACCGTCTAAAAACTTTTCAAAGTTTGTACCCATGTGCAAAAGAATACCGATAATTTCTCGGTTAGTAGCACCTTTGAATTTGTTTTGACCTAATACAATTTCGCGCCCTGTTTGTTTACTAATAAAGCCTGTTCTAAATGTAGAATTTTGTATCTTTGATGTACTTAGTAAGGCTTTATTCAATGCAGGGTTAAGAGTGTTAATAACATCACGCAATGCCATTTTATAAGCAACATCACCTGATCTTATATTTTCGTAGAACTCATGCCATGCACCTAAAAATTCACCGTCTAATTTCTGCATTAAAGTTTCTACCTGTTCTGTATAGTCAAACAGGTAGCGACCATTCTTTTTAATTTTGTCAAAGTTTGTTTCCTCACGTGTAGTAGCTGTACCGTATTTGGTATCTACTCCATGCTCGGAGCGTTTAGCTGTCTTTGATAATTTTAAGCTGTCTATTAAACGTGAAGCGAAATTATCACGTGCCTGTGCGATGTCGCCTGTAAGTTTACGCTGTCTATCCCTTGCAATATCTTTTAATGTGTCTAAAAGATTGCATAAGTTCATAAGTGAACCGATAGATTGATCTTGATAGAACGTTCTAATTTCTTTTGCGTTCTCAATGTCATCACAAATCTTATTGATAAGCTCACTAGCTAAAGGATAGCTTTCATTTAATCTATCTCTTAATTCGGGTACACTAAAACGTGCTGTTTTATCTGATAGGTTAAGATGATCTTTATCTAAGACAATACGCATAAGTTCCACGATGTCTGTATCGTAGTTCTTAGCTAAATCTTTATTTGCTTTACGAATAAAACTCTTATAACCTGTGAGCTTTTTATCAATGTATTTCTTAGCTGTTAGTGTCTGGTCGGCTAATGAGTTCTGATAATACTCATTATTTAATTGCTTTAATGCACCTTGTAAATCACCAAGTGCTAAAGCCTTTTTAACCTTGTCATTACAACGTTTAGCATTACGTCTAGCACCATTAAAGCTAGCACGTCTATATGATGTGTTATCAAGATCATATTTAGCTAAAGCCTTTAATCGTTTAGTCATGTTAAAGGTATCATCTTGCATACCAAGTGCAACCTTTACAGCTCGCATAAGGCTTGTGCCTAATTGATGATGTATCTTAGTAACTGTGTGTTGTACATTCTCTAAGTCTTTTGATTGTTCTTTAATAAACTTAGATTGTATTTTCTGCCTTGCGATTTGATGCGCCATTTGTTCAACAGTAGGAGTATGCAACATCAGGTTACAGAATGTTACAACAATATCACTGTCGCCGTTTAATTCTCTAATCTTTTCAAGGTCAAAAGGTAAGAACTTATGATTATGTTCTAACCACTCATCAAGGGCTACACCCTCGTTGCTGTCATTAAATAAATCTTTATACTTTTTCTTTAAATATTTAAGTTGTTTTCTGATACTGCCTATCTGTTCTGCTAATGGTAATGAGAACATTTTAGATTTGCGCAGGTCATTGATACCTTGTATAAACTTGTTGTTTTGTAAGTCTTTTTTAGCACTGGCATAATATTTTTGATAGTTACTACTTTCTTTTGTCAACTTATCAAAGAATGTGTTTAATCTCTTTTTCTCTTCTTTAGAAATATTGTTAGGTATATTTTCTCTTAACCTTTCAATATCTTTTAAGAATGTCTTTGAATGTGACATTAAAACTAATGCTTGCTTAAAGTACATAGCACTAATTTCGCTATGTAATAAGTCCTGTAAAGCTCCAACATCATCAGTCATAGCCTCTTGCATTAGCTTCTTAATAGGATCACTTAATGGGCTGTTAAAGATGTCAGCTGTCATATCCTGTATAGGATATTGAGCTATAACATCTTGATATAAATACTCACTATCAAATAAACCGTCTGTAAAAAATCTGAAATTGTCATCAGCACTAGGCAAAGTATCGCCCTTATAAGAATTTGTAAAATTATCTTCAATAGCTTTAACTTTATTTTCAGGTGTCATCTTCTCTGTAAATAGAGTAGATTTGCTGATAGTGTTTAGAGTTCTTTTTAAATCTCTAAAGATTTCGGAATTAGCAGGCTTGCCTGTAATAATTTCTGATAAGAAACGTGCTACAAATCTTTCCTGTAACTGTGCCCACTGACTATCGCTAATGGTATTTACATCAAGTTTAGGGTCGTACCACTTAATCAGGCGGTTAATTTTAGTTTTAGCTGCATTGTTATTTTTAGCTAATTCTTTTGTAGTATCTAAAAACCAATGACTTAATTCGTGAAATACGTCAGTAAATGAGCTATCTTTCTTTAGCTGAATTGTTTTACTGTTAGGATCATAAGTGCCTTTAGCATAAGGATTATCAATAGCATCTTTGTTACTTGTAAGATTTTCTCTATTTACAAGTTCAAATCTAGGCTTGAATTTAGCGTACACTTCACGTGCACTAATGCCTAAGCTGTCACCTAAAGCGGTACAGAATGAGCTAATAGTGTGAGCGATTAAACCTTGATCTCGTGTGTTAGTTTTCACAGCAATATTAGCTAGCTCTTGTTTAATTTCAAGCTCTAAATTTTCTTTGTCTTTTTGTTGTGCAACCGCCTTAATATACTCATCGCCTAATTCAGTTCTTAACTTATTGATTTTCTTATCTGATAAAACCTCTCGCAATTCGCTAGGTAAAGGCTTGCCTTGACCGTCAGTAGTTACATCAGATAAAACCTCTCTAATCTCTTGTGGTAGTTCCAACCATTCACTGGACTTAATCTCTGATAGTGAGCCGTTGCTTTCCTGTGTAAACTTAGTCTTAACATTATCAGGTAAAGTGTTTACATCTATACCATGCTCCGCTAACTTACTGTTTGCTAGCTCACTGTCAACATAAACAGAACGTAAAACACCGTCAGCGATTGTGCCGTTAGTTGCACTATCTCTTTGTGCTAATGGTGTTTTTGCTAAGATGTCTAGGCTTGCTTTATCTTCAATAAGTTTATTTAATGTATTAACGGCTGAACGTATGCCCATTGATTGTTTAACTAGGCTAGGAGCTCTAAAGGCTACAGTAAGAATAGCACTAGGTGCTATACCCTCTTTTAAGCCCTCGCCAAAGTTACTAGCAAACTTACTTAATCTGTTATCAACTTCTAAATAATCATTGACATTATCTTGTGTAACGGCTGAATATAAACCTGTGCCACCTGCTCCGATACCTGTACCAAAACCAACATCTTTTGCTGTTTGTTTACCTAGTTCACTGTAAGCCTTATTCTTTAGTTGTAATAATTGCTCCGATGTAGTTTTATTTGTTGCGTTCTTGAATACCGTATCTGCTAGGCTTTCTTGTACTTTCTTTCTGCTACCTGCTGTTACTACTTTATATGCACCTTTAACAGCTTTTGTACCGCCTAAAAATAAAACATCAGTAAGTGCAAGTGCACCACTTAATAGAACGTTTTTATATTTATATTTATCGTACACATCTTGCGCATTACCTTTAGGATCATTTGCTAAGATTTGCATAACGGTATCGCCTTGTGACTGAACGTATGTATCATAAGCATTAACACCTGCAAAACCGCCCCATAAAGCACCGCCGATAGCACCCGCACCTACACCAACATGGGCACCAACAGCACCTGCACTAGCGCCGATGCCTGCACCCGCACCTGCACCTGCAACACCTGCGCCTAAATTTTTTAGATTAAAAAATGGTGTTACAAAACTATTTACAGCTGATACAAAGCTACCCCATTTTGTCTCTTCACCTATACTGTATCTTTCAGTTGCCTTTACATAGTCATTGACTAAATCTTTTACCTCAATGCTTTCGCCGTCATTTATTCTTTCAACTAATTGTTGATTAAACTTTCTAGCGTTAGATGTATTGTTCCAGGCTCTGCGTGTATCATAAAAAAACTTTTCGTCATAACTTCTAAGATTAGATGCAACCGCAAAATACTTGTATGTTTCAGGATCAAGGTTGCGTGCAAACTTAGGATCATCTAATAGCTTTTCGCTAGGAATACCATAATTATCAGCATAGTCATAATAAGTATTCATAGCCTTTTGAGCCATTACCTGTGCAACAATTTCATTATTGATTAAAGGTGCGCTACTTTCGCCTAATTCATTGATAGCCTGTTCTGTTTCAGCTTGTGCATTTGTTTTATTCTGTTTTAAAGAATAATCAAAAACATTGTTGATTAACTTTGCACGCGCTCTTTTTTCTTGAACATTTTGAGCGTGAGCATAATCAGATAATGTGGAGCTTTCATCTAACTGAATGTCAGGGGCGGTTAAATCATCAATAAAAGTATTATTTTCTTTTAAAAGTTGTCGCTCTGTCTCTGTTACAAAGTTAGCTCTAGGTTGTTTTACTAATTGTGTAGGATCATATTTTCTTGCAAGTTGTTCTCTTAACTTGTCTTGTTGTTCTTGTGGAAATTGTCTGTCTAATAAAGAATTGATAGTAATATTATCTTCCATAATCACCTACTTTAATTAGATTTTTCTGTATCATCAGAAACTTCGCCTAAATATGAACCGATTGCAATACTATCTGTATCACGTTCTTTTTGTTTCTTAGCTTGTTCATACTGTTTATATGTCACATCATAACGTAAGAAAATAGCTTTCTTATCTAACGCATAGTTATATAACTGATTAGCACTAGGGTATTGACCGCCATTTTCTTGTGCATATTCGCTATCTAGGTTAGCTATTTTTGCAATAATTTGATCGTCAGTGTAACTGTCTTTTAATAAATCACCTTGCTTAAACAAATCAAAGACATCTTCTAATCTATCAATTCTTTGTTGTGATTGTTTCTTTAAAGTTTTAAAGCCTTGCGGATCGTTAAAGTAATTTTGAGTAATACTCAAAACTTGATCTGCACTTGCTTGTTTTCCTGTACTTTGTTCAAGGTTATAAATTCTGCGATTAAGTTCATCATTTACAGTAGATACAATATCTAATTCGTAAGGCTCTAAGTTTTCAAGTTTTTTGCCGTAAGTATCGGTGATGTTTGTTGTAATAATATCTTGTGCCTGCTGATTACCTACTTTTAATTTGCCGTCAGCATGATCTTTTTCTAAGTTCTGTTTAAAGATATTAAATTCATTTTCATTTTTTATTGAAATGGGGTTGTTTGCAAGCCATTTAGGATCATGGATAAGCTGATAAGCCTTTTCTTTAGGTAAGCTCTTTAGATTTTTTACAGTGTTTGAGCCTATGTTTGATCTAATATTATCAAGCTCTTCAATCATCATTTTTTTAGCACTTTCCATGTTACCGTCATAATAGCTAGCAACCGCATCTTGTTGTTGTGGAGAAAACAAACTCATAATATTGTCAGATGTTACCTGCGATAACTGCTGTACGCTAAATGTACCTAGTACACTTCTAATTGCTTGACGTGTAAAAAAATCTTCATTGTTAATACTTCTTAGCTTATTGTCATAATTACTTACGTACATATAAGCATCAGCATCAGCCAGTGATGCTAACTGTTCATCACTATAATTTTTGTATTTTTCATAATCATCAGCTTTTGGATTGGCTCTAATAGCTTTTAACTCATCAAATCTCTTAGCAAAATAATCATTTTTAAGCTGTATCTTTTGCTGTACGGTCAAAGGTTGTGTGCTTACTTCATTAGCTCTTGCTTTCGCATCACGTTCTGCCTGTGCTCGTTTAGCCTGTTTTTCTAAACCGTCTTTAATCTTTAGCAATAAGTCACGATAAGTAGTGCTATTGATACTATTCTTAAATGTTTCTAATCGATTACGTGCGATGCCGTATTGTTCTGCATTACAGTTATAATTTACTAGCTGTGTGATAGCCTCATCATTAGCTTTAGTTAAAGCAACTTGCGCCTCTTCACTGTCTAAATCATAACCGCTAAATTCTAGATAAGCTCTATTAGCATCTTGATATTCTTGATAAAACTTAGGTGCTTGTGGTGATGTTGCGTTATTCTGAAAAGCAATATTTGTATTAGTAATACGTGCTTGTAACTCTATATCATTCTGTTTAAATACCTGATTAGAGTAATGGTCGTAACCATTTGTTTTATAACTTGTTATTTGGTCGTCAAGCCATTTGTCAGTTGTTTCTTTAAAGTCACGATGATTTTTAAAGATGTCACTGTATTGTTTTTTTAGATCATCTAACTGATTGTTATAATCATCAATGGCATTGATAGCACCTTTTAATTTCTTTTCACGATAATCTACAAGTAACTTGTTAGCCTGTTCTGTAAATTCATTCTTAGCCTCATTTTGAACACCTTGTAATTTTCGTTGTTGTACACGTTCAACTAATGCACCAATCGCCTCAGTAATAGGCAAACTAAACCGTCTTACTCCATTAGGCTTAACTAAAAAAGGAATGCGTGGATCAACTGTAAAAGATTGTAATTCAGTATTAGAACCTTGTGCGTGTGACATACCACCACGTTCACTAAGATTTAATCTTTCAGTTGGTAATAAAATCGCCATTATTTACCTCCGCCCATACCCAGACCGCCCATATTAGATATTGAGCTTGCCATACTTTCTGCAAACGCAAAGCCTGCTTGTTCTAAAGGTTTAATTGCCTTAGCTTGAATTTTCATTGCTTGATAGTTACCCATAGCTACATAACCTTGTGCTATATAATTTGCTTTCTGTAAATCTAAGTCTGATAGTTGTCGCATAGATGTGTACATTTGCTGTCGTGCATTGCTAGCATTACTATCAGTATTTCTTTGAATAATGTATTGATTTATTTCTGATGATAGCTTGTTGCTTTGATTTATCTCTCCTTTACTACCACTATTCATGCGAACACCACTACTAGCACTTTGTGCCTGCTGATTAGCTGTGACTTGTGCATCTTGCAAGCCCTGCTCAAAGGCTTGAATTTGACCGTTAAAATACTGATTGTAAACATCATTGCAAGCACTTCTAACATCAAGCTCCGCTAATTCTTTTCTATTATCTACAAGTGTTGCGTTCATTTGTGACGTTTGCACTTGATTTAGATAACCTGTTGCTTGTGCCTCTAACTCCCTACGCTCGGTCATACTGTCAAACCATTCAGCGGTTGCGTTCATACAGGCTTTTGCAAGTGCTGTCCAAATATTATAATCAGGGATAGCATCTGCATTTTTTCTTAATCGACTTGTGCCTTTATTAACTCCATTTTTGCTTGATGATGTGCTCGACCTGTTACCACCGATAGAAACTCGGCTACTAGTGCCACTTGTATTGTGTGATGTTGCAATAGCATCTTGTAAAGATGATGACTGCTTTTTTAGATATTCGCCGTAACCTGCTTGTGCGTATTGAGGTATTGCCATTTTATTTTCCGTCCTCGTAATTTATATTAAGGATCACACTTTGAATTTCTACAGGAACTGCATTTTTATGCTTGATAGAAAATTGTGATTGTTCCGACCACTCGCCATTCACTGCAACCTTAACCAAGTAACTTTCATCACCTGTAACGGTCTGATACTCATCTAAGCGTTGACACTTAAACTCATCGCCACGTGGATAATTAGCACTATAAAGATCACCCTCATAGCTAACTCTTAAATTAACCTCTGAAATATTTTTAGTTCTATCTTGTAAATCAGCTTCTGTATTAGCGATAGTCAAAGGAACTGAAATAAAACTAGCTGTAATAGGTAAACCGACTGCGATATTCTTACCTGCTTTATCTAAGACAATTAAACCTTGTTTTACGATCTTGTTAGATTGCTGTACACCGTCAACGTAAACTGCGACTTCTTGACCCTCTAAATGATTTAAACCACTCACTTTAGATTGATTAGTTGAAAAAGTTGTATCAAGGTAACTGTCTAAACAGCGATAATATTCTTTTGATTTATTAGCGTTAAAGTCATCACTACGTTCGATATAACGTGTTCCATTACGATTAACTACAACATAAAGGTGATCTTCCGTGCCCTCTGAAATGGCGCACACACTTTCAAATTTACCGTTTACAGTAGAATGTCTATGCCATGCTACTTGATCTTGTTCTGGTGAAAAAGTACAACCTAGTAATTTGCCGTCAGAAGATACAGCCCATACAACTTGTACAGGTGATTTGCAAAGTGTGATTGATGTCACATCTTTGTTATCAAATAAATGTGGAGCACGTACTGAAATATCAGTAGAAACATAACCTTGTTGATTGTAGTTATAACCTAATGTACGAACGTGACCGCCACGCTGTGACACATACACAATCAAGTTATTTACAATAACAGGTTGTACATTGTTTGATCCTACAAAAGATTGAGCACGAACAGCAACAGAACTAGGAGTTAGAGCATCACTATTTTGTGTAAAAACTCTTAGCTCACTTGAACCTGTCATTAGAATTAAACTGTCTAATGCAACAATATGTTTAATTCTGTCTGCATCAGAAGTCACTGCTGTGATTTCAATTCTATCTGTATCAAGCGTTGGCAAGTGATACATCATCAAATCTTGATAACCTGCATTTGTAAACCATACTTTTAAGGGGTTGTTATACGAACCGCCGAATACTCTACGTTGATCGTACTGTGCTACACTACTTGGATTGTCAGCCGTTGTGCCCTCTGATACAGAAACAGTAAAAGTTGCACCGCTGCCTACAGTAGATTGAACATTTATACTTACATTGTCTGAATATTCAGAACCTGTATTGACTAGCAATACAGATGATATAGAACCATTAACGCAAATAGCATAAGCACTAGCACCACTGCCCTCTCCTTTATTATCTTTGATAGATAATTTAATTTGAACTGTTGTATCATTTTGATGAAACAATGTTCTAAATACAGGTAGTGAAACTCCATTAGTGTATGAGGAAATAAAATTCTGATTATCTTTAAAAGCATTTGCTACGGCTTGCTTATCGAAATTATAGTTATAATTAACTTCACCATTAGTGACGGTTACATTTAGCTTAATAACAGCATTTTGAACTTCAAGTTTATCTACGGTCAGTTGAATATCTTGTTCGTCAATGTAAGCTATCTTTCTATATTTAGTTGTATCATCTTCTGAATAGCTAACCACTTCATATTTAACATTTAAGCTGTTATTAAAAGAATTAGAATAAACTTCACCGCTTGTAATATTGATTACATCAAGTTTTGCACTTACTTTAAAATCTGTAATATTTTCACTTTCAGCCGTTGTATCTGCAAAGCTCATAACAGGAGGAATTGCATTTACGGTTAAGGTACGAGGTAATGAAATAATATTGTTATATGAACCATAATAATAATCACTACCGCCATTCACAACGCTTATAGTTTTTATTTGACCCGCGACTTTTTGTGAAAAAATTTCTTTATATTTCGGTGGTGTGGTATTGCTATCAGGGTTATTACCTACATCGTCCAGGTAAGTTTTTTCTGTTTCTCCGACAAAGCAATAAATGCCCGCAACCTCACGATACACACGATAATAATCAGCACCTTTAACAGCATTCCATTTAACACGAATACTAGCACCTGTAATGTAGTAATTACCTTTTGCCTCTAAAGGTGTACTAGCAACACTTTCTTTATTTTCTGTATCAACGGTTGTGACAACATAAGTAGGCTTGATCTTATCTTTAGTTTTGCTTTCTGCATCTGTCATATAGCTAGCGTATCTAGCCTCATAACTTAAACCTGTTGGAGCACTTACGCTAGGTGTTACAGTTACCTTGATAAAACGCCAATCAGCATTGCTGTATCGTCTTAATTCATAAGGTGAATAGTCCGGATTTGTTAGTGTTAAAACGTCAGCATTTTGTGAACAGTCGATATTTTTTAAATCTTCTGCTTTGTAAGGTGTGGATATTTGATAAATAGCATTATCTGAATTAGCTAAATAAGAACCATTTTCAATGATACGTAAAGTATAATTGCCGAACTCTAATACGAATGTTTGCTCTGAACTATAGCGAAATGGTATTAAGCGCACAGGGTGTGAGCTATCAACAGCTTGACCTACTAAACGAAAACCTGCTCGAGTACGCATTGCGCCTTGTGGTAATACAACAAAGTTTTCAATCTTTGTTGCGCCCATTGCATATTGAGTTAAATCAGAACGCGCGAATAATGAACTTGTGATCTCACCTGCGCCAAAGCCACGTTGTAAAGTTCTTGTAACCATTTAAAACCTTGCAGAAATAAATTCAGGAATAGCATCATCTTGTATGCTGTCTGCGCCTTGTTGATTATCTTGACCGATTGCAAGTTGTAATAACATTAATGCGTTCTGCATTAAATTATTACTTGTATTCAAGCCTGTGCTGCCGTGAATAAGTGCACTTGCCAAACGTGCTCCTAGCATATACTCTACAGCCTCTGTAAATTGAACTGAAAAAAGATTTGGATCATCAATAAATGCTTGATATTGAATAACAAATGGAGCTTCAATATTAGTTACTATACAACGTGTTGGAACGTTATTTATTTTTACAACTCTAAAATTAAACTTGATTGTGTCTTTGTTGTTGATTGTTTCGTCTTTACTTTTTGAATAACGCTCTAAATACAAAATATTCATCACGTCACTAGGTATCTTATAAGTATATTTGTACGGAATAGATACTACGTCACTTACTAAATAGCTATTTGTAATAAGTTCGTCTTTTCTTGCAAAAGAAAAATTAAACTTAGTCAGGCATCTATCAACTATTTGCTGATAGTTTCTACGGCACAAATCAGCCTCTTTAGTTTGATCGTCAAAGCTCTTGATATGAATACCTTGACCGATTAGATCTAAAGCGTTATTACAAATATCTACTTTTGTTGTCATTGTATTAACCTAAAAAAAATAAGGGGCAAGTAATATGCCCCTTTAGTTTTACCTAAAGATTAAGCTGTATAGCTCTTATCTTCGTTAGCGAATGGGTAAACGGTGCCAAGTACCGCTACACTTTCAAGCTGTGCACGAATTGCATTAGCAACAACCTTAGGCTCTTCACCAACCTTTCTAGGCTGATTAAAGTTAGTTAAATCAGGCTTGTCTGATCCTGTTACAGTTTCAGTACCAGTGCCGTCAGTTGTAGGAATATAGCGTAACTTTAAGTATCGCCACTTCTGCTTGTTAGGCAATACCTGGATATAGCCGTCACTACCTGCTACAAGGTCAGTCTTTTTAATCACGCCACTATCACCGATGATAAGAGGGGTTGCATCATCTTCAGTAAGCAAGCCTAAGATTTGAATACGCAAATCTTTTGCATGTGCGCCCTGCGCCATAAAGTGGACGTACAAGTTCTGTGTGCCTGAACCATAATCAGCAGGTGTTTGAAAATCAATAGTGCGTTGTGAATAGGTTGTTGCTGTGATTTCTTGATAATCACTAAGCACGGTATTTGCATCTACAATAGCCATTTATAAAACTCCTTATTTTACCTGTGTTTCAGTGTTTACGATTTGATCGCACTGCCTGATAGGAACACCCTTAAATAACTTCCATGCACTAGGTGCACCAAATTCTTCGGTTGCATCCATGTACTTAATTACATCTGAATGAGAACGACTTGCAACAACATCTAAGCCCTGCGCTACGTCACTGTTCATGTATAGTTTTAACTTAGTATTTTTACCACGAGGGATTAAGCCCATAGCCTGGGTTAGTTTCATTAAGATGTTTGTGTCAGTCTTAGTGTCACCACTACCAATAGTGCCTGCCTTACCGTCAAATAACTGCTGTACATCAATATTACATAGGCGCACAACATATCGCCAATCAAGCACCATTAAGCCAACGTCCCAATCATAGATTGTTTCATAGCCCATAAATGGGTGTCCGTTCTCATCATATAGCTTAGTTTTGCCTAAGTCGGTTGTTTGAATACCTGCTTTTGTGCCTTGTGGATATGGACAGTAAACGCTATCGCCCCAACCTACTAAATAGATTGAAGTTAAGTTATTACCTGTACCCTTGCAATCAATGATATTTTTAGCATTGCCTGCTTTCTTACTTGAATAACGAGTTGCAAAACCTGTAAAGCCCTCACTAGCCTTAGTTGCATCACCATAGAATAAAGTATGCGCAAACTGTTGTGTCATAGCCTCAATAAATGGTCGATCTTCTAAAGCTCTAAACTCTGCGCTGTGACCGTTTAGATCCATGACTTTTGCATCAACGCATGAGTGAGCCTCCATTTGTCCGCAAGTTTCTACTACGGTTGCAACTGTACTATGTGATGCAGGTACACCGTGATTGATTTGTCGCCAATACACATCAGGTAAACCTGTGCGGATATTACGTTGATCGCCTGTAGGTAAGTTACCCTCACGAACAACTAAGTCTTGAATGATCTCATTAGTTTGATTTAATGCCTCAATAACAGGTGCTACGTTACCGTTTCTATCTTCACGTGCAATTTGTTCTGCTAAAGTAAGCATACTTGTTGGAGCAACAACTGATGTTCCGACTACTGCCATTTTTACACTTCCTTATGTTTGTTAAAAAAACGAGAATTAAATACTTGATATAAAAGATTTTTATTAAAAATTTAGATTAGGGCTATTGTTATAAATGCTACGTAAAGCATCACTGCGATTGTTTCTTTGTGGGATTGCTTGTGTGCCGTTTACATAGCCTGTGTCATTGCCTAACACTGAACCGACTGCGTTAATAAATTTGACAAAGGCAGGGTTATAGCCGATGCCACTTTGATTAAGTAATGCGCTTACTTCGGGATTGCCAAAGCGTTGCATTACACGACCGATATTTAATTTTGTGTTTGCAAAATTTTGACCGCCGATTTCAGGGTCATTCATTACAGCCTTGCGCCACTCACTAACCTGTGTATTAAAGCGACCTTGTAAATCTTCGTTAAAGCCTTGTTGTGCTTTATCTAAAACGCTTGTGATTGCTTGTGCCTGCTTGCTGTTCAAGCCTAACTGTTTCGCAAAATTCTTAAGTTCTGCTGTGTCGTCAGCATCTAAAGTTTCTGCTTGCAACTCATAATCTTGATTAGCTTCTTGCTGTAAGGCTTCATCTGATTGCTGCTGTTCTTGCTGTGATGCTTGTTGCTGTTGAGCGTATAAATCACCTGTCTGTGTTTCTTGCTGTACTTGTTGCACTTGCTGTGTATCAGTTACATTAGTTTGTGGTGCTTGCGCCTGTGTCTGCGCATCTGCATTTGCTTGTAGTGCTGATGCTGTTGTGCTGCTTGTTGCTCCGTCCATGTTTCTATAGCTCCGTATTTTCGATTGCGTTGATTAGTTCTGCTGTTAAGTGCTCTTTTAAAAATTGTCTTAGTTCTAAGCCGATTGAATGTCTGCCTGTTAGGTAAGCCATACGGTTCGTATCTGAACTAAAACAGCTAAAGTCGATAGGAGCTAAAAGGAGTAAACCTTTTAAAACTCTTTGACCTTGTGGAGTTTTTGCTACCTCTGAAAAATCAAAGGCAAGCTGTTGTGCTTGCCTCTGTAATTCTTCTTGCTCATTTTTGAGTTCGATTTCTTTGTCTATCTCTTGCTCAAACTTTGTCTTTTCTTCTGCCGTCATAGCATATTGCCTCCGCCTACATCATCTAGTTGTTGCATTGCAAGCGATGTATCTACACCGCTTTTTTGTGCTAAATTCTGTTGTTGCTGAATTTGTGCGTTTGCCATTTGATCTTGCTGTTGTTGCAGTTGTTGCTGTTGCTCTGCTCTTTGCTGTCTAATCTTTTCAGCATCTTCTTTAGAACGTAAAATTTTAGGAGCAACACCTAAGCGATCACGATATTCGTCAACGTACCCGTCAGGATCTAATCGGTCATAAATTTCAGGTAGGATTTGACCCGCTGATGCAAGGGCACTAAAAAAGCGGTCAACACTGTTAATGTCAACCGCTTTCTGTGATTGAGCTAAAACTGATGTAAACTCAATCTTTAATTCTTGTCCTTGCAACACGTCAGGCAACGGCGGTAATTTACCCGCATCTAACAGTCGTCTATATGTAATATCTACTAAGCGACCTAAACATTCATTTTGATTTCTTTCGACTACTGGACCCAAAGCTAGCATTTGCTCTTGTTGTAGTGCGTAAATCTCTACAGTAGTTCTGCGGTCACCTGCGGTGCTTCCTACCATTTGAAATAAATCTACATACAGTTGTGAGCGAATACTTTGCTTAATCTGTTGAATGTCTTGTGACAACGCATTTAGATCACCAATACTTTGAACGATAGGCTTTATTGCTAAATCGTTACTTGTATTCTGTGTATAGTTAATTGCACCTGTTGCAAGCGAAATAGGATTTTGTCTAGCTGAATTAGGTGCTTGTAAAGGGGGCTTTGTGTAATAATTTATAAGTTCTGCTTTACGTAAAGTTTCTTGCTGTAATTGCTTAACGTTTGGTAATGCGTTCATGCAAGGTGATACACCGTAATTATTACCACCTAACACATCCCAACGTGGAACGATACAAGGGAAATAATCAAAGCCACTTTCTCTAATGATTTTAGCTTTGCCGTTAAGGCTTACGTAATAACTTGCCCATGCTTTATTCTTGCTGTCTAAAGCTGTAACATCACGATCCACTCTAGGCTCAATAGCATGGATAAATTGCCAATAGGTTGATAGTTCACTTCTATCGTATGCGTTTTTAATTTCAGTAGGTAAGATGTCGTAACCAAAAGCCTTAACAGCTTGAATAGTTGTAAGCTCAAACGAACGATATAATGTGTCGATGTCACCGTCAGCGTTTGTATCAACACAAAATTCACCTGCTGTCAGCAAGTGATGCTTAATACCTCTGTTAAAATCTTCATAAACAATATCAGCACTGATACCAAATAAGGCTAATTCTCTATATATTGTGTGTAATGTGTTATAAGTATTACTACCACTAAAAATGCGTAAGAGTAACTTTGTAACCTCATCACAATAGTTAATAACATCATAGTTATCAGCTAATGCAGGATCATTCGGTTGCACTTTAAACCATGCACGAGCAGGTGAACTAGCGCCACTCATCAAGCCACTAGCTAATAAATCTAAGAAATTGCCTGTATCACTATCTAAAATGTAACGGTCATCACGCATTTGATCGTGTTCGTGTTCGTCAAACTTGCCACTGAACACGCTAATATATCTTGATACCTGTCGCCACTTAGATAAAAACGGTTCACGAACACGCTTTAAATCAAGCCAACGAGTATAAAGGATATTAGCCCTTTCTTGTTCGTCTGCTTGCTTCCAACGGTTATAGGTAGTGTTAGTCATTAATACCACTCATCTCCGTTTTCGTCATCGCCAACTAACCCCATTTTTATCGTTGTAGTTGTATCAGCATTACCCTTAGTTAAATCTGTACTATTAATATCTTTATTTTCTCTTTTTGACGAAACATTATATTTAGATTGTTGATTTAAGTTTTGTTCTTGCGAGGCTAGCTCACGCTCTTGCAAGGCTTTTTGTTGTTGCAATGATGCTTGTTGTTGTTTCATAGCTTGCTGTTGCTGTTGCATAGCCATTTGTTGATATAAAGCCTGCTGTTGCATAGCTTTCTTTTGTGCATCGTAACTTTTTAATGCGCCCATTGTTACGATATTTCCAACACCTTTTAGCAATTTCTTAAAAAAGCTCATTAGTACCACTCCTCACTATTATTAGCGTTGTCACCGCCTAGCGCGCGTTTTATCCATGTTCCGCTTGATGATTGCCCTTGTGTTAAGTTCTGTGAATTTTTACCGCTATTTTCTCTTCTCACATTTTGTGCTTGCTGTTTTTGATTTTGATTTGCTTGCTGTTCTGTTTGAGTGCGACTTTCGTCTGCTTGACGTTGCATTTCTTCTTGTTGTTGTTTTAATTGTCGCTCCATATTTCTTTGCTGAACAGCTAATTGAATATTTTGGACTGAACCGTCATAACCTAACGTTGCGTATTGCAGTGCCTGTTGATCGTTGCCTTGATTAAAAGCATTTACAGCCAATGCACTGTAGAACCCCTTTTTACTCATAACTATATTTTTTTCCTAAAATATGCTTGTTGAATGCGTTATCTCATTTTCAAATTGTAAAAATGGATTGTCATAAAATTGCTGTCTTGAACTTCTTGCTATTAACCTTTGCTCTTCGTAATTCTGTATGTCTGTTTGCGGTACATCTTCTGCAAAAGTCAAGGCTAAACTATCTGCTAAATCAGGTGATTTTCCCAGGCGGTCACGTATCTGTTTTTTAGTTTCTAAGAATTTTTGATTGTCATCTGAATAGTAGAAATAAGGGGTTGCTATTTCTGAAATTAAATCAGCGTTTTGAGGTAAACAGCCACCTCTACGGATCCAATCAGCCATACGGCACCACATTTCGGTGCGTTTGTTTTTATATTGTTTATCTAATGATTTGTGACCGAAATTTATATCGTTTACGTAAATACCCCATGAATTAAGAATATCTACAACACCACCGCCCACGCCCGTGCCGTCAATGTAAATTTCTTTCGGCAAGCGTTCCATAGCTAAACGCTTAACATGAGATGCTAGCTCTACTGTACTTACACCTTGCAGCGCAATAGGCTCATAAATAATTTGACCTTTACGCAATGTAATTACAGAGCGATCATTACCAAAACGAGCAACATCAACACCCATAATTAAATCGGTGTAGTTGTTAGCATAAATAGGTAAAGTTCTTTCCGATGCTTCAAATACTTCTTGATAAGATATAAGCTGATCAACTGCACTTGCGCTAAAGTCACAAAGCATCTCACGCTTAAATACTTCTTCAGGAACAGAATTTTTATAAGTTTCGATTTCATCTTTACTTAAAGCATCTGTTTGGTAACAAGTGAATACTTGACTTATCCAATCTTTAGTAAATTTTTTATCTTTACCTCTTGCAAAAAGTTCACTAAATAAATTGATGCCTTTAGGAGTTCCAATGAATAAAGCCCAACCGTGCATATCCATTAAGGCAGGGTAAACAATTTCAGTCCATAGTTCTTTCGGCATCTGTGCAACCTCATCAAGGACTACACCCGCCAACTTTGAACCACGTATTGCATCAGGATTGTCAGAACCTAATAAATAGATTTCTGAACCATTCCAAAATCTGATTGTTGTATCACTTTCTCTAATATCAACTAAAGTGATTTTTTCATCACCGCTTTTGCGTTCTTTGTTGATTTCGCTTTCAGTTTTTTGGATTTGTGCCACGGCATCTTTTAAAGGTTTCCATGCTACTTTTTTTGCCTGTTTCAACTGGGGGCAAATATAAGCATAATCGCCTTTTGTCTGTAATGCTTTTATAATTAACTCATTTACAGCAAAAGTAGTCTTACCTGCACGTCTGTGAACAGCTAAAACAGTAAAGCGTTTTTGTTTATCAATACAGTTTTGTTGCCATGCTCTAGGTGAAAACTGATAATCAATAGAGTAATTTTGTGACATTAAATCTTTAAAGCAATTCCTGTATTAACTGTAACGTTCACACCGCCACTGTTAGAACTGCGTTTATTGTTTGCTTGTGAGATTGCTAAACAATAATTTGATTTAAGTTTTGCACTTGCAACTTCAACCATACTTACTTCTTCGCCTTTCTGTATCTTGTCATAAGGTGAAGATGCAACCTCAAAGCCTACACGTTCATAAACAGCGTTACGTCTGTCTTTTGCTGATTGATATAAATCTTTGTATTTGTCTGAATGCAATAAAACATTGAGGGTTGCAGGGTGAATGTTAAATGTTTCGGCTACATGGTATAAATCAACGTTTAAGTTCTTGCTGTATTCTTCTAAAACTGCAACAACATCACATTCATCTATTTGGTCGATTACGGCTAAGTGTTTGTCCATGTTTTCGTACTTAGCCTGTAATTCAAATTTCTTTTCTTCGGTTTTAGGATCTAAAGGCACATGATATTTTTTCTTCTGTATTTGCTTTTTGCGTGGTGCTACTTCTACGTCAACTTGCATTTATGAAAAATACCTTTGAATTTCCTTTTCTCTACGGTTTCTTAAGCCGTTATTTTCTGTGTGTTTTGCATATATCCAACGTCTAAACTCTGCCTTGATTTCTTCGTCACTAGCGCAACCTTTAATTTTTTTCCATAAGGTTGAATGCCTTAATGCGCTTGCACCTGCGTTGTAACTAAAATCAACTAACGCTGAATACTGATTTTGATTTAATGTAATTAAGGATTGAAAAAGCATGACATTTACGTTTTGTTCATGCTCTTTTAAGACAGCTCTAAATTCTTCATGCTCCTGCTGCATACTCCATACAGTATTCTTAGTAACTTTTGAGCCTGTATGATCTACAGTTAAGCCATGCCCAATAGTCCATACCTTAGCGAACTTGTCCCAATAGCTCCCCCATGTTTGTGTCTTAGTGTCAAAGCCTGTACAATTCGCATTTTCGTTTTGACCTATCCAATCAAAATCATTGTCTGTTAGTTTCATTTTCTGTACTCTTGATTGTTTTTACGTAAGCCTTTGCTAGTGTAGTTACACCTAGCACAATATAGGTGCTACCGATTGAACCGATAAATGTACCAATTAAGATCATGTACACATACGACCAACCCCAATACTCATGCAAAGCTAGTCCTACTCCACTTGAAATAAGTGAACAAGTAATAGCATCAGCTAAGGTTCTGATAATGCCTGCTTTTGTTAAAACAGAATAAGTCTTAAACATTCGTGCAATGGCACTAACAAAACTAGCTAACATTCCTAAGACAAAGAATGTCTGCTCATTACTTAAAGGACTTTGCATTTATAAACTCACATATAAAAAAAGCTCCACACTTTCGTGTAGAGCCTTTTTTTAAATTACTAGGAATAACAAATATGACTAAAACAGCATAACTAAATAATAGCTATACAATTTGTGAGCATCAACGTTATTCATTTATAAAGTCAAAGTTATGACCTATACATTTTTCTACAAAGTCGCACCACTGTTGCATAATACGCTTTCTTTCTTCGTAATAAGTGCCACGATTATATGCTTGCTGAACCGCATTACCTTGAACGTGAGATAAACACAATTCGATGATTGTTTCCTTAGCTGTTGGTAAAGTTTGCAACCATTGACGACCACAAGTCCTGATGCCATGTACTCTTAACTTATCTTTATATCCAATGTCATCGAGAACTTTTGTCAACATGCCTGCGGAAAAACAATTAAATTTAATTGTAAACACATAATCAGAATTATAGATATTATGTCTTTTTAGATAATCAATAACTTTTAAAGCCTGTGAACATAAAGGGACTTTAAACTCTTTCCATGTTTTTGTTTTAACTAAAGCATAATCATCATGTATATTTTCATACTTTAATGTTCTTAATTCTTCATTTCTTAATAAAGTAAAAAAGTACATATACAGTAAGCATTGAGCTATTTTATTTACTGGTGCCATATCATTAAAAAGCTGAACCATATCGTTTTCTAATGTTTCCTGCTTAAATGATTGATAGTGAGTAGGCTTGTATTTAGGTAAATAACGCTTGATATTTACAATGGGATTATATTCAATAACCTTAATAAAACTAGCATAATCTAATACAGCGTTGATAATTGTAATTAAATAATCACCTGTTGATGCTTTATCTTGATTAACAATATCTAAAATGTAATTGATACAAAAATCAGCTGTAATAGCTTTAATAGGCATATCGGCTAATTTGCTTAAATAGTTTTTGTAAGCTAATTCTTTCTTTTTTATTGTTGCAGGTTTTAAGTTTTGCTTATTTAAAGCATACCATTTTGTGTATATTTCGCCAAAGGTTACGGTTAATGCTTTTTTCTTTTTTTGCTCTTCCAGAGGATCAATACCTTGATCTAACTTTTCTTTACATTCTATATATTTTTTGCGAGCATCATTAAGTGATGTTGTTGGATATGATCCTAATTGAATACAAATACGTTTACCATTCACCATATTGCGAACCATAAACTTAATTTTTGTTTCTCCACGTGCACTAGGATATAGCTCTAAAGTTAAGCCTGTTGTATCGGTAAGAATGGAACGCTTTACAGTTCCTGTTTTAATTATAGTTTTTAATATCTTATCAGTTAAATTTTGTCGCATACTTTAGTTACTCCATAAATATATTTTTGTAACCAAAGTATAGAATGTGCGACCAAAATACGCAACCAATTTTTATAAAAACTTTCTGAAATTTTTAAAAATGTCTTTAAAGATGAGCTTACATATCAATTAGTTTAGCTTTATATTTGAACAATACAAAGTTCAGAAACAACTTTATAGGTATTTATACATCAACATTTGTAATGCTGTTTTAGATTTTTGTAACCACTTTACGACCTAATAGATTTTTCACCGATAGAATACAACCAATCGTTGATATGAGCTAATGGATAAAAGTTTATCCCTGTTTTTACAAGTTTAACAGGTTGTACTTTTTCTGAAAAATCACATTCTTTAAGAAATAAATAAAACTTACTTGAAGATAAAAAGCCTAACCTATTTTGTAATTCGCCAATCTTAAATAGTCGTGAGCTTTTACAGTTTTCTTTCCAAAATTTTATAAACTCATCACGCTTAAAATATAAGCGTTTTCCATACTTTGTTACTGGTAAGAAAAATTTGTTAAGTTCATTTTTATCATGCAATATTCTATAAAGCCCTGCAAGTTTAGCATCGTCATTAAACATGATTTTACTAGCTTCGTGAATATCAATATTATTTAGTTTGAACTCTTGTAATTGCTTTGATAATTTTAAACATTCATCAAGATCAAGTTTTTTGTTGTGCAGCTTAGGATAAAAGGTTGACCCTCTTTGAACTTTATCGTAAAAACTTCTTTTAGTCTCTTGATAAATTGTCGCACCCTCTGCGATTGAAATTTCTGTCATTCACTACTCCGATTGTAAACATCTTCTAATTGTTTAAGATATTGTTCGTTGATATTCAGTAGTGATACTAATTTTTTATTTAGTGGGCTTTGAGATGTGCTTGAAATGGTGTTAGATACAACGTCCTTAAGTTGTATCTGTATTTGTTTTTCAATTTGTAATAATGCGTTTAATGCTCCAATATTTTCATCGTTCATGTGCTCTTAGCCATGTTTTCATGTAGATAAAATCTTTCATTGAATATCTAGGATCACACCCATTCAAACGATAAGGACTAGCGATTGCAAGTTTATTACGCTTGTATATCTCTTTGAGCTTATAAGGTGTGATACCTAATTCTTTTGAAAACTCTGATATAGAGAATGAACGATTAGAACTATCACCTAACAAAGATAAAATTAGTTCTAATTTTTCATTGATAACTTCTAGCGTTAAATCGTTCATTCTCATCACCTAATTAAAAAGGTAAATCATCGTCATCTGCTTGCACTAGGTTAGGCTCTGTTACTGTCTGTACTTGCTCAACTACAGGAGCTACAGGAGCTACAGGCATTGAGCCGTAAGGAGTTGCAGGCTCGCCGTCACTGCCGTACTTTTCTAAAAATTCTGCGTAAACTTTTTTACAATCTTCGATTGCTTTCTTTAAATCTACACAATCTTTAGCAGGGATATTTCCTTCAACTTCTTCGTATGAGCGACCGTCAGGATAGAAAAACTCCACCTTGTATTGCGGAACAGAACTATTTTTAGTTTGATAAATGCCTTTCTGTGCTACAGCTAATGTAAATACACTACCGCACAATTCAGGATATACAGTCGCATTGTCAAACTCATTTGCAACTGTCATTTCCTCAGGTGTTTTCTGCGATGCGCAAACACCCATAAATTGCTGTACTTCCCATGAGTTAGCACCCCATTCGCTCCACTGTTGATTAGCTTCTTGTGTTCTTCTTCTGCCCCAAATTTTATACTCGATGTAATTGTTTGTAGGTTCATTTGTTTTGCTGTTAAGAATTAAGAAAACACATCTTGTGACTTCAACACAAATTTGTTTATTCTTATTTTTCTTATCATCAAAAGTTACTAAGCTATCTGAACAGTTAATTAAAACAGCCTTTATTTTGCAACCAGTAATAGGTTTATCGTATGGTGTAAACTCTTCCCAATACTTAGAGTGATAAAACTTATTGTCACTGTGAGTAGGTATCTTGTAATTTTGCTGATACACAGGCATCTTATAGCACCTCGTCTAATTGTTCATCTAAGTTAGCAATGATAGCTTCACGTGCTTTTTGTAAGGTTTTACTTGCACGTTTTAGATCATCTTTTGGAGTGTCTAACTCCATTGCTAATTTTGCAAAATTTGAGTTTGCTTTGTTGTAAGCATCAATAAATTCTTGTGATACAGTAAATTTAAGTTCCATTTTTTTTATGCTCCAAATTGAGTTGTTAATTCTTTGCCTAAGTCGATAACCGCCTGATTTTTCTTTATTTCATCAGGTGCTGATTTAAACAATGCCACAAGGTCTTTACGGTTTACACACTTGCGCATTTGTTCCATAAATACCTCTAAATGAACACGTTGTTGTACTTCTGATAAAGGATCATCTTCATTTTCGATAACACCTAAACTTTTTAAAGCTCTATCTTCCATAGATGTTTGCTTAGGTGTTTGGTCGATAACGTTAGCTTGAACCTGAACAGGTGCTTGATCGTGCGCTAGTTCTCGTACCTCTTCCTCATCGTATGCGCCCCAACCATAGGCGTTAGCGCAAGCGATAGTTAGTGCACGGTTACTTAACATTCTTTTAGGACGTTGTAACCATGTATTAGTTTTAGTCACATCAAATTCTTCGTCAAAATAGGCTGTGCCCTCGTACACATCAATGTGTTCGCCGTGACGTTTCTTAATCAAGCAAGTGATGCTGTCATAATAAGTAATAGTCACTTTGCCGTTAGGTGTGTTAAATGCCTTTGTTTTTAAATCACCGCCATACTTAAACTCGATGCCTGCATAGTCAGGTTGACTATGCAAGGCTTGACGATAACCCTTTAACGAAACACCACAGACAAGTGAGCCTTTTTTATCTTTAAATGAATAGATACCACCTAAAACAGGGTCTAAGTGCATTGAGCTACTAATGCGTAACACACTTAAAACATCAGCAAAAGTTGCTTGTACTCCACCTTGTTTTGGCAATGCAATAGAACTGCCGATTAAATTAACTAGCACTCTGTCGTCATAACTTGTCTTAAGCACTGATTGTGTTTGCTTAACAAGTCCTAGTTCTTCATTTGATACTACAATTTCGTTAGCCATTTATAGCCTCTAATGGTAAGATGTTATGTTTTTCAGCAAATTTCATAACATCACTTTTTACAAAATACTTACGATTTTTTACAAAATAAGTTTTTGGAAAATCAGGATATACTAAAAACTTGCGCCAAATAGTGGAGCGTGTATATCCAAAAATTCGCTCCATATCCCTTAACGAAATGTATTGTTTACTTGACATACAGCCTCTGTGATTTACTTTCTGTTAGATAATCCTTGTACAACTTAGCGTTTTCGCTCTTAAACTTTGTTGTGTTAAAACGCTTTGTAATTGTAGTTGTGAGCTTTGCAAGTACATTGCCTTGCTTGTCGATAACCTCTTTATGCTCACCAAACATCGCCTTAATCTTGTCGCTTAGTTCTTCCTGTTCTTTCTTAAGGTCAGACATCAAAGCAGATTTTTCTTTGTATTGTTGCAAAAGATCATTCATAACCTCATCTGTATATACAGCATCAACATCACCCTCTTGTACAGGCTCTAAGGTCTTAACCTCTTCCTGCTTGTAAGGCACTTGCGGGATAACGTGATTAAAAAGAAAATCATCTTCACTGTCTAAGATTTTCTGAATTGTTTTATCATCACGCTTGATCTTGAAGATGCGAACTTTTAATTCAGTCATTATGTACACACACAACCACATATAAGGCTTATCTGCTAAGTACATTTGCTTTTGGCACTGAATGTAGTATTCAATAGGAATTAGATCGTCCTCTGTGATAAGTTCGCCTTTATCGTTAAATTCACAACCTTTGCCAAAGTCTTTTGAATTATTATCAAAATCTTTGTTCCATGTTGCTGTTTTAATTTCCAGTGGTGTGTCGTCATCAAGTAAAAAGTCAATCTGTGCCATACTCCATTCACGATTGTGCTTTTCATCAAATAGAGTTACACCATAATTGTTCTTCAACTTTGTGATTGCCGAAAACTCATCAGCCACAAACTTTTCTAAATAGTGACCCCTTCTGAGTGCAAACGCATCTTTGTTTTCTGTGAATGTGAGCATATCGTTGTATGCGCCACTTGCATCGTTATAACGATTAACACCTAAGATTGCACTGTTTGTGCTGCCGCCTATATGTGTTTTGTGCATATATGCAATAGCGTTACAGTCAGGCATTTCACCTGTAAAAGGATCTTTGTAGAACTCAAAAGCCTTTTTTTGCTGTTCTTTAGCCCATGCTTTGTAGATTTCTTGATTAGTCATTGTTTTACCTTTAACGTTTTAACTATTCACTACATTTGTTTGATGTAGTGTGTACATAGTAAAACAGTGATAAAACATTTGCAATATGTTTAATTAAAAAAATAGCCTTAACTCACATACAGCAAGCTAAGGCTATGATTTATCAAAGAATTAAATTTTAAAAATGTTTTAATTAGTAAAACGTTCAATCATTAGAATTTGATAGTAACGCTTAACTTTATCGTTTAGTTCTCTAAAATGTAAAGTATATTCAATCTTATCTGAACTATCTAAAATATCTATTGTTTCTGAAAAGGGATTTTGCCTTAATTTTCTAATGCAAACTTGATCGTCTAATACTAAGTAATAAAGTTTGCCTGATACAATCTTTTGTTCTTTATCTAAACTTATCAGCAACACATCACCTTGTAAGATAGCTCCATATTCACACTCTGATACGATTGCTTTATAGTTTGACTTATCCTTTAAACCAAAGTATTCAACATCTGCTATTACAGGTGGTAGAGTTGATACAGTTTCATACTTAAATAAAACAGGATCAAATTTACACACATCAAATATCAGTGTCGTGTCATTTTTAAATAAAGCTGATACTGGAACATCTAAGAAGCCTGCTAACTTTTCTAGCTGTTCATTATTAAGCGTTAGCTCATGTTTACCACTAAAAAATGTCCATATAGTTGATCGTGCTACTCCTAAATGTGAAGCTAACGCTGTTTTTGACGTCTTTGTAATGTCTAATCTTTTTCTTATTCTATCAACTAAATCGTCTGCTAACTGTGCCATAAGATACTCCATGAATAAAGGGATTTAAGCTATCTTAAGTATAGTAAAGAAATAAAACATAATCAAACATAATGAAACATCTTTTCGCTTGACTAATGTCTAAAGTCACACCTATAATTCAAACATTCGTAAAACGTTTGATTTAAACATGGAGAGGATTTATGAAAACAAATGTCCTTTATTTAACAGCTGAAATGGCTAAGGATAGCTCTTTAAACATGGGTGATAAGATGTTATTAGCACGTTTTATCAATTTATGCACGTTGCCTAAAAGCAACGGTGTTGCATACTACACACGTGATCGTGCTTTTGAAGAGTTCGGCATCAAAGAAAAAGCACTACTTATTCATTTAAAACATCTAAAAAGTGAGAATTTTATACAAACAAAAACAAAACTAATAAACAACAAAACGACTAGGACCATTACCCTTACACAAAAAGTATATGATTTATTACAGACAGTCAAAAGTGACAGTTCCGAAACACCCCAAAAAGAACCCCTACCCCCAAACGATACAGCAGTAGAACATTCCCAAAAGAGTGTTTCTTCTACTCAAACAAATATACATATACAACATACATATATAGATATAGCAAAACTCCCTCAATCTATAAAAGAGGTTATCCCCTACTTTTCAGATTTTGTAGAACGTCATATTAGCGATCACCCAAACTTAGCTTTTTTAGATGTGAAGTTAGAAAGTGAGAATTTCTTTTTATACTATCAGCCTAACGGTTGGAAAGATAAAAACAATAAGCCTGTTAAATCTGTAAAGGGACGTGTTGCTAGTTGGTGTAGTAATTGGCTTAAGGCTAATTCAGCTCCTGGCGTTAGATTTTCTGCTACAAAACAGCCTAATGTTTTAAGTCAATCAAACATTAACGAAAGAGCAAAATCTATTGCTAATATGCTAACTTGTGACGATTTACAAAAAAAATTTGAAAATGCTGTTGACGTGGAGGCTGAAAGTGTTTTAATATAGCACTACACTGTAAAACGACAACAAAACGCTTTACAGAATTATGGAGTAAAACAATGACAACAAAAGACTTGCCAAAATTTATTGAGATATGGTCTAACGTTCAGGGCATGTTTAATAAAGTGCCTAGCGACCAAACACTCAAACTAACTTTTCAATCACTAGCTGATTTCAAAATTGAAGATATTGAGCGTGCTTTAGCACTAACTCTTAGAACATCAAAGTTTGCACCAACAATCGCAGATGTTGTTGAGCAAATTAAGCGTATGTATGGGGTTGATGATGAATTACTAAAGATTAAAGCAAACAAGTGGTACAACGCTTTAAACGCTGATATTGATAGCTATGCTGATATTATCACTGATGACCCTAGAGCTGTATTTGCTTTTAAGCAATGCTTTAACACTATTTGTGAGTATGGCACACATTCAGCTAAAAGTGACCCATTCGATCGTAAAGCTTTTATCGACAGTTACGTAAACGCTAGAGGCTTTGATACAAAGGCTTGCTGCTTAGGCGGATTTTTTCATTCTAATGGACGTCCACGTGTGCGTTATATCGGTGACTATAACACCTGCCGTAAGCTAGCACATGATTACTACAGCATGATTGGTAGTGCTCCACGCTTACCGCTTAAGACAGATGCTGTTAAGCAAATTTCAATCAAAATTAAAGCACCTGATACCGAACCTAAAATTAACAAAAAACATGGTATTACAGATTTAATCAATGCGTTATTACGCAAAGGAAACAAAGCAAATGCTTAATAACTATGGGCAACGTGAATGTACAGTTACCATTCAAGGAAAACAGGTAAAGGGACGTGAGGTTATTTTACCTATTCCACCCAGTGAGAATACAAGAGTAACACCTAACTTTGCTTGTATGTATGCAAACTCCAAAAAGAAAGGCGCATTAAAAAACTCTACAAACTATAACCGTTGGATCAATGCTAGCCGTAACTTATTGCGTAAAGGAAAACTACCTATCATCAAAGGAAACGTTACAGCATACGTTACGCTAGTGTTTCCTGATAACCGTACACGTGATGCGGATAATCGCTTGAAAGGATTGTTTGACAGTTGGACAAAATCAGAATGTTTAATTGAAGATGATCGCTTTATTGATACTGTAATTCTGAATAAGAAAGTGATTAAAGGTCTGTCATTTTGTTTGAGCTTTGTAATGAGTTCTGATGATTTAAGCGACTTAGGATTGACCCTGAATAAAGATTATTTAGACAGCGTTTGTGAGAGGTTATCTAATGAAGATTAAAGAGTTGATAGCACTACACACTGTACCTGCTAGATTTCTTCAAGCATGGGGTTTATGGCAACGTAGCGAAATAGCTAAGTTAGGTTACAGCCGTACCAGTGCTATATGGGATAGTAAGTCAAAAAGATATTTAGATATTGACGAAAACGATTTAATGCTGATTGATAAGGCTGTAACACAGGTATGTCAAACATCTGCACGTGAGCATTGGCTGATTGTTTATAAATACGTGCATAATTTTAATACACGATTTATCAAAGAAAGACTAGGTTTTGATGATAATCAGTATTACAGATTACTTGACAACGCAACAACACACTTTTATCAAAACTTACTAAAGCTAGTCGGTGAGCAACAATGATTGGATATAGAACATATAACGCACTGTTAGCTCATAAAGGTGAGGTTATCAAGCAACTTACTAAGGATTATATGCTTGACTATCATTTGCCTTACTTAGATGCGTTAAAAAACGCTGTAAGAGAATTTGATATTAAAGCCGAAGTGCTAAGTGCAAGTTTTAAAAAAGCTAAAAAGATTACAAGTAAATCACAAGCAGAATACAGCAAAAAAGCAGGATCAACTCAAAATAAACGTTGGCGCACAATCATTGATCCATTCACACAAAAGATGCATCCATGCGTTTTAGATTTATTGAGAAGTTACGGAGCTGAAAAGCATTATCAGGGTTTTCTAGGCAGATTAAAGCGATTAGGTTCTGTAAAAAAGGCAATGCTTGCTATTGATGTGATTGCTCGTAAATATCCTAACGAAGAGCCTACAACAAGTTATTACGCCAGGAATGTTAGATATAAGGGGGTTACCGATCATAAAGGAAAAACTTTTAGAGATTTAAAAGTGTTATGTGAGTATTACGGAGTGTCTTATACGAAGTTTTATAGATGGTTTGCGCATAAGGGTTATCCGATTGCAACATTAACACAGATGATTGAAAACAAAACATTTAACGATTTAGGAAAGTAGAACAATGAATTTAAAATTTAAAGTATTAAATGGCGGTAAGTTACCTACAAGAGCTCATAAAGAAGATGCAGGCTTTGATTTATATTCACCTGTTGATGTAATTTTTTATCACATTACAAACATCATTAAATTAGGTGTTTGTGTAGAAATACCAAAAGGTTATGTAGGCTTTATTATGGGCAGAAGCTCATTAAATAAAAACGGTGTTGCCTGTTTAACAGGTGTGATCGATAGCGGTTATACAGGTGAAATTGCTGTAGTTTTAAATTCTCTTTCTGTTGAGGATTTCACAAGGATCAAAAAAGGCGATCGCATCGCTCAATTAGTAGTAGCTAAGTTAGCTGATATTGATGATGCTGTTGCGGTTGATAGCTTAGAAGATAGCGAACGTGGCGCAGGTGGATTTGGCAGCACAGGAGCTTAATATGAATATAGACGATTTGATAGGAGCCATTTTAAGGTCAATATCTGTATTTTTTGCACTTGTATTAGGTGCTCTAGGTATTGGTGTCGGTCATATTATCTTTGTTTGGTGTGGAGTGCTTTAAATGACATTAAGAGATTTTATAGATGATATTTCAGATGATGTGCTTATTTATTTAAAGTTTTGTGAAAATTTTGCGAGTGCTTTTCCATTTAGAAAATGCAGAGTAAATAAATTATCAAAACTTTTAGATTGTAAAGTACACAGTATTGGATCGAGGAAATTTGGAGATCAAATTGCAATCGTTGTACATATTGAATGCAAAGACTTAAACGACTGTAAGAACTTTTTTTAAATGGGGTTGATTATGTATGAGCTTATGGTAAAGATCGCACTATCTTTTTCAGTTATCAATCTGATAATTCTATATTTTGTCTTAACAAAAATGATTGACTATAGAAACAAAGTGCTAGCTGTATTTCATGTATTGAGCAGACATTGTGGTGTGCTTGTTTCATTAAATGAAGTTATTAACGGTAAAAAGAAAGAATAAATAATGTTAGTTGATTTAACAGATTACGAGATAAGCTTAATTCAAAAGGCTTTATATACCAAAATTCATAGCTTAGATACTTATAACAGAAAGCAAAAAAGATATGAAGTTCTATTAAAAAAAATAGATGAGAATATAAATGATATAGAGGAATGGAGAGAAATATTTAAAAAAGATGTCTTTAAATTGCATTTAATAAGGTAATTACTGAAAGAGAGTAAAACAATGACAAATGAAATAGATTTAACGCTGCAAGATATTTTGTATGAGGCAGGAATTAGGTTTAGTAACCGACCTATATTAAGTCATTCTTTAAAGTTTTATTGTTCAGGTCATATCTTTGATTTAGACGAAAAACTTTGTGATGAGAATATCAGATATTTTACAGGTAATAAAAACATTAAAGAATACTTAAATGAATTCTTTGATTATGCCTTTAATTATGAACAAGTAACACCTGATATGTTTAATAAACGCTATTGTTCAGATAAACGGTTTGCATTAAACGCTGAAAGAAATACTGGTAATACGGTTAGAAGTTTTATAGCGTTACACGGTTTAATGCTTTGTGCTTGTGTTGAGGGTGATTTAGTCATGTTTCATTCACAAGCTAATTATGACAGAGATATAGTTAAACGTACTATTAAATTTGATGTTTTATGCAAGTTAGGTGTACGTGATATTAGGAATGATTTTATGGAGTAACTTATGAACTTTAATAATTTTAGCATCGGTCAAGTTATACAAGTATTCTTAATAAACGGCGGAAATATCAAAGGTGAGTTTGAAGATGTAAGCGTTGGTATGTTATTGATGAGTAATTGTATTATTACAAACAGAAAATCAATAATTCATAAACTAAATAGTGTTTTTATACCAGTTGATTGTATTAAGAAAAATTGAATTAGGTTAAGAAAATGGTTTATGACTGTTCCGAGCGTGTCTTTAAAGTAATTGATACTAACAATAAAGAAAGGTTTTTTAAATTATTTTCATATTTAAAAATTAGAAGTAAACAGATATTTTATTTTTATGAAGTATATGAAATTTTATATGCAAGGCAAAAACTAAAACAAATATCAGAATTAGTTTATGAAAGCAAAATTTATTCTGATGAGTACATATTTGAGTTAAGTTTACAAGAAAGCGGTATTTATTGCAAAAATATAGAGGAAGTAAAACAATGAAATTTGATATTAAAGATGTTAAGTCCTGGGCTAACCGACATGATGTTAAGGTTGGAGACGAGGGGTATTTTGCTGATAACATAGAAGAGTTAAAAACAGAAGATAACCGCACAAGAATGATTTCAGAAATTCTTGATGATCATGCTTTTTGTTTTCGTACTCCAACAAATAGGTATTCTTTCTTTTTACCATTAGAAGCAGTTAAAGAAGACAAGTCAAAAGAAAAGAAGTATCGACCTTTTAAAAACTTATATGAGTTTTATCAATTTTTATCTTTTAATTCTCATATTACAGAAGAAGATTTTACTCCAGTAATGTTACTAGATCTTTATTTTAAATACAGAGAAAAGAAAGCCCTACGTGTTGCAAGTACAATAGTAATTAACAGAATTGACGTTGATTTGAAAGGTATTTGTGAGCCTATCATCGAGGGCAGAAATCTTGAGCGGTGGTTTGATCTTGCTGAAATAATGAATGATGACGGCGGATGGCAACCTTTTGGAGTTGAGGTAGAAGAAGATGATTGAGATTAAAACTATCGTTGAAATTACAGGAGTGCTGCTAAGAAAAGATTTAAAGCCAGAACTTCAAAAAATGTCACTAAAAGAGCTTAGAAAATTTGTTTTAAATCATAACATTGAAACTGAGAATAACATTAAAAAGGCTTTCGGTAATTTATATGACGTTCGCATTAAAGACGTTGTAGTTATGGAGAGTAAACAGTAAAACGTTTGCCGTTTGAATAGCTAAAAGTGTAACGTTTGAACGGCAAAAGTTGAATGTTTAGGAGATTGAAAGATGAATGCTGAATTTATTTGTATTGTCTTTTTAAAAGAGATAGAAGTAGAACGTTTTGCGAGGTTGTCTAAGAATGAGAGTTAAAAATCCTGAATATGCTATTTATATTAAAGATAGTAAAGAGCCTGTAATAAAAAATCATATAACTTTACCTAAAGCACAATGGAGTGATTTAGATACTAAAAATCCATTTAAACTAAATTTAGCATCAACAATAAGTTATAAAAGAGAAGATAAAAAAATGATGAATGATATTAAAACTATCCAAAAGATTTTGATTGTTAAAAATAGGCATAATAGCTAATATTTTAATTACTCCATAAAACGTGTTTTTTAAACTGCTTTTCACGTATATCAAAAAAAACGCGTTTGTGGGTGTTTGGTTGAGTGGTTGATAACACCTGCCTACTAAGCAGGCAATCTTTTTATAAAGGTTCGTAGGTTCAAATCCTACAACACCCGCCATTGGCACAATAGCTTAAATGGTTAAAGCACACAACTCATAATTGTGAGTATATAGGTTCAAATCCTTTTTGTGTCACCATACAGATTTTGCCTATTTGCCTAGTTGCAGAAAAGGTTTTAGAAAACGCAGATTTTTATAATTGCGTTTTTGGTTTTAACATACGCTGCGATTCGGTAATGTGTCGCATTAAAAATAACATTACTATTGCACATAAGAGTGCAGCTCATGTACCTAGTGCAATGTCTTGTATCAGACAGGGTACCGCTTAAAAGTCGTGAGCGAAATCACAACTAAATGAGCAAATTTGCAGGGCATGTTAGTATTGCTTTTGCCGTTTCTCTCACTTCTAACGTAAAAAGAGTGTACAGTTTTCTAATAATAGGACCCTTTCCACCTGTAGAAAACAGGGCGCGCTTAGGGACAGTTTTTAGTTACTAGTAGTTGATGCAACTTAAAATAAAATCACTACTTAGATTTTTTCATAAAATAATCTCCTATAAAGCCCCTGTTTTCCAACTTTGCAGGGGCTTTTCATTTATTTTTACTTTTCACTTGCAAAATATATAAAGCTGTTCTATATTGTTTGTGTGACCGAAAATCACAAACAAATAACTAAGCGAGCGATTTATGCGACAAATAAATCATATCCCACCTTATAAAATACACTATCTTAGCATAGTTGCATCTGCTGCATGGTGAGTGTGGTGTGAATATATTGAATAAGCACCGTACATTCTTAGTTATGTATTTTCGGCACTCACCGCCCATATTTTTATGGGCTATCGAAAATCTTTTAAACTAAGGAAAATTAAATGACAAGTAATACTTATGTTATGCCAAATCTAGTCTTTGTTAAAAATAATCAAGTTTTAACAACAACTTACGCATTATCACAATGGGCTAATAGAGAGCATAGGGGTGTTTTTCAAATTGTCACTCAAAATATTGATGCACTAAAAAGATTAGGTGAGGTTTCATTTGAAATGAAGCCTGTAAAAACAAAATCGGGAACACAGACTTTTAGAATTGCAACCTTAAACGAAGATCAAGCTAGCTTTGTTATTTGTTCAATGCGTAACAATGAACAGGCTAAAAATTTCAAGGTAGAACTTTTATTAGCTTTTAGAAAATGCCGTGAGCAATTAGCAAATGCACGTAAAACATATTCAGAAGAGGCTATCAAAAAGTTACAAGCTAACAAGCCTGATTTAAACATGATAACTACACGTGAGCTTGTATCAGAGCATAATAACTTTGCTTTTGGTATCAGCAAGAATAGCTTAATGTATGAGTATCTTAAGGTTATGCGTAAGATTAAAGCTAACAAGGAACAATGGCAGCAAGAGGTTGAAGAGTTTAATGCTGTCGTTGGTGATGCTTGCGAACTGTCTGAAAACTGTGAAAAGATAAAAGTATAAAGCCTTTGTTTATCTAGGAACTACCGAAATTAACTGTTGCGGAACACACCATAAAAGGAGTTTTGGAACAGTATAAATCGGTAGTCATAAAACAGGCAAAATAAAAACGGTAGTCATCAAGGCTACCGTTATTTTTTTTACTCTTTATCTACATAAACATTTTGCCATGCGCAAATATTGTCAGGTTTAAATACATCTAAAAAATCATATCCACGAGGGACTTTTAAATGCAAGTTGCTTTTATCTTTAAAGACAATTAGAAATTTATCGAAATTAGGATCATCTTTATCAATAGTCCTTGCACTACCTGAACTCAGGTGTCTGGAAATGTAACTTAAAGTTGCAACAGTGTTTTTATCAATATCTTTTCGTCTGTACATCTGCGCTACTAATTCAGCAATAGGCACGACTTGCTTTAAGGCATCAAACAGGTTAAAAGACATCAAATCTTTATCATTTGTAATCTTTTCACCTCTATAGCTATCTCTAAATCTATAATGCTTAAATGCCTGATCTAATTTTTCTAACCCAGAAAGCAGATTGTTAGAATTATTTATAATATATCCAAATACATCAGGCACAGGATCATTATCAGAATTATCACTAACGCTATCATTATCTTTTACCTTTTTAAAACAGCCGTGCATTAGGTAATAAGCATAGTTATCAGCCTTTGCTAAATCTTCTTTACCATTCTTTAAATTAGCACGGTATCTATACTTAATAATGTTACCTTTTAAAAAGCCCTTGAACTCTTCAGGAGTGAGCATAGCCTTGATTTCGTCAATGCATTCGTGTGAACCTTGCATATAGTGCTTTGGGCTAAAAATAGTATCAGTCATAATAACTCCAATATAACTCCGCTAATAAATGACCTATCATCAGCATTAGAGCTGAAAGCAGGCAACAAATAAGAAAACTAAACATAAAATAAACAACGATAAATCTTCGATAAATAGTGAGGTGTCCATTATTTGCACCACTTATCAAATGACTTAGAAAGAAAATTTGCACAAAATAGTATTGCTACTATGTAAGCACCAAGTGCTGATAAAGTTAAAAAACATTCGTACATTGTCACTGTTTTACTCCATTGTATAAATCAATAAGATTGTTGTAATAAGTTGCGGTGATGTCACAATCACGTGCAATTACTAATTGTTGTTCATAAAGTCTTTGAAGTTTTGCTTTGTCTGCTCCATTGCATTTACAGGTACTTTGTGAAATTGCTTTGGTAGTTGTGGTATCTGTGGACAAGCCTTGACCGCTATCGGTTGTGTCTGTGTGCACGCTGTCAGTATTACCAAACACCCCATTAAAATGATACCGATTATAAGTAGATGTAATGTGTTGAATGTCAAGCGCAATATTACTTTGTGCATCTGCTAATACTCCGTTAAAAACATTTTCTTTTTTAGCCTTATCTTCTAAAGCCTGATTAAGCACCTGCGCTTGTTTCTTTTCATATTCAGCTATCTTTAATTGATAGTGTGAAGATGTAAAAGAATAGCTTATATAAGCACTAGCTAATACAGATACAGCCCATAAGTAAGGTGTTAAGTCTTTTAAGCTAAACATAAAAAAATACCCCTTAACCCCTTAACAGGGAAAGGGGTCACAATGTCTATCACTTTTAGTGAATATCAACTAGGACTTAAGTAAAAAACTGGTGCACCGTGATTGCAGGCTCACGGGCAAGCCTTTTGCAACATCTCAAAGAGTACAGAATAAGTGATCCAAGAACTTACATATCAATTAAAAAAACTCATTCTGTACTTATGAGATGTCAATCAAAATACAAATACAGTCGCACCCGTAACTCATATTTTTCTTAGCATCTCATAAGTAAAGAATGGCAAGGATAAGCAGATTTGAACTACTACTAAAAGGATCAAAACCTTTTGTGCTACCGTTACACCATATCCTTATTAAGCCGTACTAACGTTGAAATATAGAGCCGAAATTAAAATATCGTTAGTACGTCTTAACCGTCTATGTGTATATAGTAGTATAGTGTTTTAACTATGTCAATCATTCGTTTTACTTTATTTAAACACTTACTATTTATCATTTTGATATTTCAGTAAATTTAGGTAAAACATTTTACATGAGGCATGAATTGAAAAAATAGAAAAAATTTTACGTGAGGTAATATAGAGGTTCGAGCGTGCGTTTGGGGGCTATGGGGTGCGTAATTCATCATTGGTTAGCACAACGCAACAGCCGTTAGCACAGGCTCACCAAATCCCCCGCAACATGTGACGAAAAGACACACGCAAAAGCAATCGCAAAATCTTTAAAAGGTCACAAACGTGGTCGTAAATCATTTAATCATTTTCTCAAAGGTAGATAGGATAAAGCATCACAAGTATGGTATAGAGTTGAACACAAGCACTAACACCATGACAATAGCAGAAACAAAGATAAACAGATAACAGCACAAACAGCACGGCAGCGGCACTAGCAAACGTTAAGAATGAAATCAAAAAACAAAGCATTTTCTAAGATTGATATTACTTTCTTTGTTTTTTACTTTTTTTGTTCCTACCTTTTTTATTTTTCACCTTTTCACTTTTTACCTGCTTTCTTTGTTTTATTTTTCAGTCTTTATCTTATGTAAGTGTATGTGTATAGTCATAAGCGTGTACATGTAAGTGACCTGGTGCAGTTGCCATACTGGTGATTAGATATGTAGTAAATGTAAGTTAGATGTGTTTATGTTTGTTAAGGTATAAATATAAAGACGTGTGCGCGCTCATTAGCTAGTCATTGTTATATCCATTTGCACGAACGTTGTCAAATTTTTTTATACATATATATATCCTTTTCACTTTCATTAGTTTATTAGCTTATACAATGCCCCATTAAAAGACAATAAAAAAAGCGATCATATTGAC
>ERZ1034998.144-NODE-144-length-47022-cov-9.200268_pt1 | contig 47022 bp, 40 predicted proteins | sample MGYA00520621_ERZ1034998 | MGnify/ENA primary metagenome ERZ1034998 (study PRJEB33766, sample SAMN09781748) | gut metagenome | biome: gut microbiome | host: Homo sapiens | place: Madagascar | study: EMG produced TPA metagenomics assembly of the PRJNA485056 data set... | reverse complement strand
TATAACATGATATACATATTGAAGTTGTGAAAGCATGTTTTGACATCTGAATCTTATAAAAAAAGAAGTGCGATGAAATTAAAAATGGAGAAAGATATGAATATATTTAATAAGGTTACATTAAAAAGCATGAAGAAAAATCCTGTGAGGACGCTCGTAACTATCATAGGAATTATTATATCGACGGCGATGTTCACAGCGGTCACAACGCTGACAATAAGTCTGTATTCCTTTGTTTACAGGACGGAGATATATGACTCCGGAAGCTGGCATGTGGGGTTTGAGTATAAGGGCTACGATGAGTATGCCGGCTGGACACAGAGTGGGAAGGCAGAGAAGCTGGCGGCGGCGAGGGTGCTCGGGTATGCACAGAGCGATTCGGAGAATGAGGACAAACCGTATATATATCTTGAGAGTGTTGAGGACAGTTTTTATGATATCATGCCGGTTCATATAACTTACGGCAGACAGCCGGAAAACTCAGGTGAGATTTTACTCCCGAATCATCTTCAGAGCAACGGAAATGTGAAATACAGTATTGGAAGTACGGTGGTACTTGAGCTTGGAAAGAGATATGGTGTCGATGGGGACGGAAATCCGGATATGGAATATGAGCTTTCACAGGGAAATCCTTTCACGGACAAGGAAATCCTTGTGCCGGATAGAACCTGTGAGTATACGGTTGTGGGCTTTTATGATAGACCAAGCTTTGAAAACTACAGTGCGCCGGGCTACACGGCACTGACCTGTGGCGAGTCTATGGACGATACAACAGCAAAGTACAGCTTTTATGTGCGTCTGCAAAAGAAATATCTGTCAGAGGTGTGGTCGATGGGCGAGGACACTGGAGATGGCGGAATCACGAATTACAATAATACTGTGATATCCATAGAGGGCTCAATCATGTATGAGAATGTGGCTGCCTTGTTTACAATGCTTGTCGTGATTTTTGTGGCGATTATCATTGTGGGTTCCGTTTCCATGATTTACAGCGCATTCTCAATATCGGTCGGTGAGAGGACAAAGCAGTTCGGTCTTTTGTCGTCTGTCGGTGCTACCAGAAAACAGCTTAGACGTATGGTGTTCGGCGAGGCAGCTATGGTTTCACTCATAGGTATTCCGGCAGGCGTTGTGTGCGGAATTATCGGCATAGGCATCACACTTTATTTTGTGGGAAACAAGTTTAACTATATTCTCACCAGCCCGTATTCGGTCAATTTAGTGATTAACGTCTATGCGATATTTGCGGCGGTTGCCATCGCACTCATAACGGTTGCGGTATCGGCTGTCATACCGGCTTCGAGGGCGACAAGAGTGTCCGCCATTGATGCTATAAGACAGCACAAGGACATAAAAATTCCACGTTCGAGATGGCATGCCGGCAGAAAGTATCGCATCACGCAGAAGCTTTTCGGTATGCCGGGAATGTTGGCAAGAAGATATTTTTCCAGGAGCAGGAAAAAGTACCGCGTGACGATTTTTTCACTGTCGATGAGCATTACGCTTTTCATAGTGACCAGCTCATTTTGCAGCTATCTCAAGGGCTATGTCGGAGATAATATAAGTGTGGGAAACTACGATCTGCGATATACGGCAAATGAGGAGGACACAGCAAAGCTTGACGGAAGGCTTGAGGCGATACTTAGCGCCGACGGCGTGCTCGACGCTTCATACTGTTCATGGGATTATAATTATAGCATAATATCGGATAAGGAGGATATCAGCGACAGCTATTTGCGGTACAGGGCAGAAACCGGTGGATTGATTGATGATGAGGATTTGGAGGTGGAAGCCGGCACTTATCATACGGGTAGTTCGGGTGGATTCGTTGAGAACGCAATGGCGTTGTTCATAGACGATGAACAGTACGGTAAATGCCTTGATGAGCTTGGAATAACGGACGATGAGTTTAAGGACTATGAGAACGCTCCGGTAATATTAAAGAATACGGTAAACACTGTGGAATATCAGTATGACAGTGAATCGGGCAAGTACCGCCGTTACAACTTAAATTACGATTTATTAAATGAGAATGTAAAAATTATTACGGTAAAATGCGCGGAAGATGAAGAGCCGATACAGATACCGGTCGGAAAAATAGTCGGAGAGCTGCCGTACACATTTGAGAGCTTCGGCTATCAGATTGTGCTGCTTTTTCCTTACAGTTCCAAATATAATGCGATGGGGCAGAGGGCAGGTACACAGTACTTCTTCATAACGCAGGATGGTGACGTGCATGATAAGATGGTTGCAAGTGTGAAGGAAAAACTGACTGAGGCGGGCTATAATGCAAGTAACTATTCCTTCTATGACCCGTATGAATATATCAATCAGCGCAAGAACCTTCTTGTGCTCATAAATGTATTTTCCTACGGATTTATAACGCTCATGGCGCTCATATGTGTCGCAAATGTATTTAATACGATATCAACAAACATATCTCTAAGAAGAAGGGATCTTGCGATGCTTCGAAGTGTCGGGCTGCCATACAGCGGCATTAAGAAGATGATGGTGTTCGAGTGCCTGCTCTATGGTATACGTTCCATAATATTTGCCGTACCGGCTTCGATAGTTCTGTCATATTTGATATATGAGGCTTATGGCGGTTCGGGCGAATTTGCATTTGGTTTTTTTATCCCTTGGTATGCCATTGTGATAGCGGTTGCCGGAGTGTTCGTTGTGGTAGGCATATCGATGGCGTATTCGGTGACAAAAGTAAAAAAGGATAATCTGATTGACGAGTTAAAGAACGAGAATGATTGATTTTGCTTGCCAAAAGAATTGAACGGTACTACAATGATTCAGGAGGTCGGATTATATTTACGGCTGCATAAGTCGTTGGATATAGTCCGATCAGCTCCTCATAACATGCAAATAGGTTGAAAGATAGAGGAATATTTATGATAGCTGTTGCAAAATCAGATGATATTATTGAAAAAAACGGTAAGCGTACAGGATATGAGCTTATCGGTGAGAAGGACGGCTGTGTCAACGGCTGCCGATGCGGGGTATCCGTGTACACGCGTGAGGAATATGACCTTACTCATGCGGGGGCACATGATGACCAGGAGGGCTTCTTCGTCCTTGAGGGACGCGGAAGGGCGATGGTCGGGGATGATGAGATTGTGTTAGAGCCGGGAGTGTGCTTCGTGGTTCCTGCAGGAGTGAAGCACTGCATGAAGTGTGAGCAGAATAGTGGGTTCTGTAAGGTGTTTTGGTTTCATGCGGCGGTTTAGGGAATGTAGAGCGTAGCTGCCAAGGGTTGAACTGAGGCGGATTTGAAGCTCGCTAATGCCCGGAAACAGGGACTCTACCGCTGGTCGGTTGTGAAAAAAGCATAGTTATTATATATTTAATGCAGATAGAAGCAATAGGAGGACGGACTTGTGTATTGATATGCTCACTGTCTATTTGACAGGGGCATATCAGATTTCATGTCCGACGGCTTTTGTCTGTATTATTTATGTATCGGAAGGAACTGATGGCAGATATGGAAAGTAATAATTATGAAAATTGTGACAGAAGCAATGCAGGCTATGAAAATTATGAGATTGACAGGGCGGCGTTCGGCGCGTTTGTTGCGGCGCAGCGAAAGGAAAAGGGCTGCACGCAGAAGGAGCTGGCAGACAGACTTTTTGTGTCGGACAAGGCGGTAAGCAAGTGGGAGAGAGGCTTGAGCTTTCCTGATATATCGCTTCTTGTTCCGTTGTCACAGGCTCTTGATGTTACTGTGATGGAGTTGCTGCAGGGAAGGAAATTTGAGGCTGAAAGGAAGGATGACTTGAGGCTTGACCTTAGTGAGGTGGAGCAGCTTGTAAAAAGGGCGGTCATGTTTTCCGGGGAGACCAATGAGGAAAAAAAGCTTCGCAGGAAGAAGAACGGCCCTATATTTGCTAAGCTTCTGGCTGTATCAGTGGCAGAGGTGATTGTCTGTGCAGTGCTGTTGTTCTATATATTGGCAAATGAGAGAAATCCGCTGTATATCAACTGTATTACATGCTTTGGCACATTGGAGATACTTGGGATAGCGTTTGGAGTCCATATCTGGCTGTTTATGAAGGACAGACTTCCTTCATATTACGATGAAAACAGAATAAGTGAATATGCAGACGGGATGTTCAGGATGAACATGCCGGGCTTGTACTTCAATAATAAGAACTGGAAGCCTATAACCGTAGTACTTAAGAAATGGAATGCGGCTGTGCTGGTGGGAGTTCCGCTTTGGTGTATATTTATGCTGCTTTTTATTAAAGAGTGGAGTGTGGCACTTACGTTTTCGCTGGTTGTGCTTGTAATATTTTTGTTCGGGCTGTTTGTTCCGGTGTATGTGGCCGGGAGAGAAAAGGGTGCTTGATTTATCAAGCACCCCGGTGTATAATTATCATAGAAAGTGAATCGGATGTAAAATCCGATTTGCCCTCAGTTATTGCATTAAGAAATAGCAACGCCTTGGTCGGGGGATGCTATTTCTTTTTGTTATAATGATTGTCTATATAAGACAGAGCCGAAATTATTACTAACAATAAAGTCAAAATCTCCATTGTGTTCATAGGGCACCACCCCCTTATGTACTAGAGGGCATCTATAACAATCGAAAATTACATCCTGCTTTCTGAAATTATACAATTATATTATATCATACACAGAACAAACGTTCAATGAATAAATTCAAGATTATAACAATTCTTAATTAACTAATATAGAATAGCAGAGCCGCCTATTGCAGCTCTGCTATTTTTGTAAGTGCGACATATATTGCACTTATTCTGTACCAGGTCGGGTAGTCAACCACGCCCGTCTGAGGAAGATTGAATATTTTCTGGAACTGTCTTACAGCCTCCTGTGTGGCCTCGCCGTAGATTCCGTCCACGGCAACCTTAGGTATGCTGGTATAGGTGTTGGCGATGGTGTTAAGCTGCTCCTGAAGCTGGCGCACTTTCTCGCCGGAGGAGCCGATGGTCAGCTCATATCCGGGGTAGGAGGCGGGGATACCGCTGATTTCCTCGGCTGTGTTGATGTAGGCGGAGCTTCCGTAGTAGTAGCGCAGGATTTCTATGTCGCTGTAGCCGTCATCACCCAGAGCCTTGCTTCCCCACTGGCTCATCGCATTAGGGCAGGATACGCGCTTGCCGTCGCAGTACTGTGTGAGTATCGGCTGCTTTACATTCGGGCGGGAGACATAGTTGGCAAATATTTCATCGACGATGCGGGATATGCTGTCAAAGATATTGCGCCCATATATCCACTTGTGGTCATACGCCGTTGAGGTGGTTATCGTAAAGTCATAGCCCTTGTTCCTGTACCACTCCGTGTACACACGGTTGAGAGTAAAGGACATTATTGCCGTGATGTTTGCGCGGAGAGTAGCTTCAGGCCATGTAGAATAGATTTCACTGCTCGCTACATTTTTTATATAGTCAGCATAGCGCACATAGTAGTCTTTGGCGGAGGAGTCGGACGGGACACCATCATGGACAACGACGTACTCGGGAATGACAACACGGCTGAGTACGATTTCACCGGAGCTTCGTACCGGCTTTATCTCGTCCTCGGGAATCTTCGGAGGAAACACACCCCATAGTGTGTTTGCGGGGATATTAATTACACTTGCTGATGCGTTTGGAAGTACAGGATTAAGCCTTACAGGCTGGATGGACAGCTCGCCTGAGAATATCTCAGAGCCTGATATAGTGGTAGGCTCATACCCCGGAGCCGTGATGATGAGATTGTATTCGGAGTAAGGCTGGACATCTGATAATGGGTATTCACTGTAGCTTCGCGGCGGTGCGGCAAGGTCAATCTCCTCAGTCATGCCGTTGGAGTCGGTTGTGAGCTGCTCAAGCGTATCCTGCGGGTCGCCGACGTAGGATATGGACACGCTTGCACCGTCGATAGGGCGGTTGTTCACGCGGTCGGTCACGTCGACCATGAGCTGCCCTTCCTCCTCCTGTGCAAAATGAAAGCGTTCTTTTTTTATGAGCATGAAAACCTCTGTTATGAAAACATAATTTGTATCAGTATATGCAGAAAAAGGATAATATGTGAAAATTCAGTGCACGGACAAGGGGCAGGTTTTTCATTTTCTAATCAATTTTCTACTTAATAATATTATAATTAATAAAAATGTTGACATTGGCGTCTGTCAAATTTAACATAATCTGTGGAAAAGACAAAAGTATACCGATAAACAGAAGGGACAGTCATGGCGCAGTAAAAAGCCGTTATGAAGCCATGACAGATTTGAAGTGATTTTATCGGAGTTATAATAAGCATTGGGTAATTGCGCAGTCTTTATTGGAAAATCAGGGTTTCGCAACTGCCTGTTAAGAAATGAGGGAACACGATTTGCAGGAAAAGATAATGATTGTCGATGATGAGGCGGCGATAGCGGATCTTGTGGAGGTCTATTTAAAGAATGAGGGTTATGACGTGTTTAAGTTCTACAGTGCAACGGAGGCTCTTGAATGCGTGCGGCATGAGGAGCTTTCACTTGCCATACTTGATGTGATGATGCCTGATATGGACGGTTTCACGCTTTGCAGACATATAAGGGAGGAGCATTTTTATCCCATAATTATGCTCACGGCGAAGGTTGAAGATATGGACAAGATAACAGGGCTTACACTGGGCGCTGATGATTACATAACTAAGCCGTTTAATCCATTGGAGCTTGTTGCGAGAGTCAAGACGCAGCTAAGGAGGTACACAAGGTACAACAACAGTACAGGAGTTGTTGAGAACAAGCAGACAGAGGAGTACGATATACGCAGCCTGCATATAGAAAAGGAGAGCCATCTGTGCACCTTTAACGGAAAGGAGTTATCGTTAACACCTATAGAGTTCTCAATTTTGTGGTATCTGTGTGAACGCCGCGGAAAGGTTGTGTCATCGGAGGAGCTGTTCGAGGCAGTGTGGGGTGAGAAGTATCTTGACAACAACAACACGGTTATGGCGCATATAGCCAGACTTCGCGAGAAGCTCAATGAGCCGGCAAGAAAGCCAAGGTTCGTAAAGACGGTCTGGGGGGTTGGATACAAGATTGAATAGCAATAACAATTACAATAAAAATAACAACAAGAATAAAAATAACGCTGATAATAACAATAAGAAAAGGCGTGCCATAAGAAGCCGTGTTTCGCGCACACTGGTATGGCAGTATTTTCTGGCACTTATTATATATACGGTTTTATATGTTGTGCTTGGTCTTGCCGGGATACAGCTTGCAATAAAAATATCGTGGCGGACTACTCCGCTGTACTATATCGGTATATTTGTGCAGGAATATTTCATGGCGTCCGTGGTTGGATTCTATGCAGCCGGAATAGTCATGCTGACGTACTATTTTATGAGCAAGCCGTTAAAGTATTTAGATGACATAATAGACGCCACCGGGCAGATGCTTGAGAACAAGGACGAGGTGATTGTGCTTCCAAAGGCGATGAGAAATGTTGAGGACGAGCTAAATATGCTTCGCGAGCAGTCGATAAAAAATGAACTGATTGCCAGAGCCGCAGAGCAGAGGAAAAATGACCTCATTGTGTATCTGGCGCATGACCTAAAGACACCACTCACAAGCGTCATAGGCTATCTTAATCTTCTGGTTGATGAACCGGACATATCTGCCGCCACGCGGGCGCGGTATACCGGGATTGCGCTTGAAAAGGCTGAGAGGCTAGAGGAGCTTATCAACGATTTCTTTGACATAACAAGGTTCAACCTTACAACGCTCACACTTGACATGGAGAACACGAACCTGTCGATGATGCTTGAGCAGATAGCATTTGAGTTCAGACCGCTGCTTGCGGATAAGGAGTTAGAGATTGTCACGGAGCTGGAAAGCAATGTAAATATCATGTGCGACAGGGATAAGCTTGAGAGAGTGTTCGACAATCTGCTAAGAAATGCCATAAACTATAGTTACAATGGCACGAAGATAATTCTTTCGATGAAAAGGGACAATGACAATGTGCGGATTGTAGTGAGCAATGTTGGAAAGACGATACTTCCAGAGAAGCTTGCGAGGATTTTTGAGCAGTTTTACAGGGTGGATTCGTCGCGTTCCACCTCCACGGGAGGCTCAGGACTGGGGCTTGCGATTGCCAAAGAGATTGTTGAGCTTCACGGCGGAACCATAGAGGTGGCGAGTGCGGACGAAAAGATAGTGTTCACTCTGACGCTTCCGTCATAAAATCGTAAGAATTTCATGGGAAAATCATAAGAAATTTAATAGCATTGCCGAATATATGGGGCGCTCTGTTCTGGTACATTTATTGTATCGGAGCGGGGTGCTTTTTTGTACGAAGCAAGATGTTCTAAGAACATCTAAGCTTCTCCCAAAAGTCGTGATATGCATAAATATAACACGTTGTACACAGTTAAGTTTACTAAGCATGTTTTGACATCGGAAGCTGATTAAAAAGCCCGTTTTAGAATATATGGAAATGAGGAAAGAGTATGGATAGGGAATCAGGTATTAAGAATGTGCTTGTGATATTCGGGGGATGTTCACCGGAGTATGGGGTGTCGCTGCAGTCGGCTGCGGCTGTGATAAGAAATATTGACAGGGATAAATATATGCCTGTGCTTGTCGGAATCACAAAGGCTGGTGACTGGTATTACTACGATGGTGATGTTCAGAATATAGAGAATGATTCATGGTGGAATGAGAGCTGTAGGAGGGCGGTCATATCACCTGACAGGAGCAGGCATGAGCTTGTTATCATGGATAATTGTACAACAAGCTATATAAAAATAGACGCCGCTCTGCCGGTACTGCATGGCAAGAACGGTGAGGACGGTTCGGTGCAGGGATGTCTGTCGGTTGCAGGCATACCTGTTGCGGGCTGTGGAATACTTGCCTCCGCGCTGTGCATGGACAAGGACAGAGCGCACAGACTGGCTGGAGAGGCAGGAGTGAGAGTTCCGAAGGCGATGGTTGTGAACAGTGAAAATGCTATGGAAGCGGTTGCAAAGTTCGCCGATATTGTGGGCTTTCCTCTTTTTGTCAAGCCGGTGAAGGCGGGCTCATCCTTCGGAATAACCAAGGTGTGCAAGGACAGCGAGCTGTGCGCCGCTGTAAAGAAGGCTTTTGAGTACGATGACAGCGTGATTATAGAGGAAAATATAGATGGCTTCGAGGTTGGCTGTGCCGTGCTTGGAACGGACAAGCTGATTGTCGGAGAGGTCGATGAGATTGAGCTTTCAGAAGGATTCTTTGATTTTACCGAAAAATATACACTCAAGACATCGAAAATTCATGTGCCGGCGCGTGTGGACGGAGAGACCGCACAGAGGATAAAGGCTACAGCCCGGAAAATATATAGGGCGTTGGGATGTTCGGGCTTTGCGCGTGTAGATATGTTTCTCACAAATGAGGGTGAGATAGTCTTTAACGAGGTCAACACCATTCCGGGATTTACGGAGCACAGCAGGTATCCGGGGATGATGAGGGCTGCCGGAATTGAATTTAAAGAGGTAATTGACAGGATTCTGGGGCAGGTTTTGTAATTACCTAAGTACCTAATTGGTGATAAGGAGAGACAGTATATGAAGAGAGTGATTATGCCGGTACAGCAGGCGCAGTGTGGCAGGCTGGTGCTTGTAAATGATAAGCATGGGTTAAATGGCGTGAGCGGGCGCTTTTTGAAGCTGGAGGATATAGGTGCTTCGCCGTGGGGAGAGAGTGTGCTGCTTGAAAGTGAGGCTGCGGCTTGGCTAAACAAGCTTATGGAAGCGATTGATGGATGGAAATATATTGTGCCCGTGAGTGGATACCGTTCGCAGGCGCAGCAGCAGAAAATCTGGGATGACAGTGTGGTCGACAGCGGGCTTGAATTTACCGAAAAATATGTGGCTGTTCCGGGGCACAGTGAACATCAGACCGGACTTGCCATAGACCTTGGACTTAGGCAGGATAAGGTCGACTTCATCCGCCCGGATTTTCCGTACACCGGGATATGCCAGACATTTCGCGATATGGCGGCAGACTATGGTTTCATAGAGCGTTATCCTGAGGGCAGGGAGGCAGTCACGCATATCGGGCATGAGCCGTGGCATTTCAGATATGTGGGAGTTGAGCATGCCAAGGCTATAGCTGAGAGAAAAATAACTCTTGAGGAATATATCGAATGGCTCAGAAAAACTACCGGAAAAGAGGAAGGCTATGTCACAGAAGCAAAAAAGCGGAGGGCTTGATATATTCAGGATTATCGCGGCACTTCTTGTGATATCCATACACACATCGCCATTTTCGGGTATTAGTGAAAATCTTGATTTCTTTGTGACGCGGATTGTGGCGAGAGTTGCGGTGCCATTCTTTTTCATGGTTACAGGACAGTACATTCTGTCGGATTTCTACAATCAAAATAGGAAAAATAAACCAGATGCCTCAAAAATATGGAATTATATTAAAAAGCTTTTTTTTATGTATATAATTTCAATAATTATCTATATTCCGATTGGTATATATGCAGGACATTACAGGGGACTTGACCTGCTTGGTGCGCTGAAAATGCTCTTGTTTGACGGAACATTCTATCATTTGTGGTATTTTCCGGCGTGTATCATCGGGGTGCTGCTTGTGTATGGAATGAGCAGATGGCTTGACATAGGAATGATGACGGCGATAGCGGTTGTGCTTTACATTGTGGGGCTTTTGGGTGACAGCTATTATGGGTTTACAGTCAAGGTGCCGGCACTCAATGTAATATACAATGCAATGTTCAGGGTGTTTTCTTATACGCGGAACGGATTTTTTTTCGCACCGGTATTTCTTGTGCTTGGAATCCGGTCGGAGGAATACAGTAAAAAAATATCCGGCGCCGGAAGGCTTGTTGGGTTGCTGTTGTCATTCATTTTAATGACGGTGGAGGGCTTTGCGCTTCACGTAAACGGTATGCAGAGGCATGACAGCATGTATGTTTTCCTCCCGGCTATGATGATATTTCTGTATCAACTCTTGTTTGATATCAATATGGAGCCTAAAAAGCAGCTTCGCAGGCTTTCAACGTGGATATACATTCTTCACCCCGCGATTATTGTCATTTTGAGAGCGGCGGCAAAGCTGGTTCCTGCAGCGGCGCATGTGGTCGGCAACAGTCTGTTAAACTTCTTTGTGGTAAGTGCAGTGAGCGTATTCGCGGCATGGCTTGTCAATGTGGTGGTAAATAAATTTTGCAGGAACAGCGACGGACACACTGCTTTGGAGAGCGAAGGATATGCAAAGGACAGAGCATGGATTGAGCTTGATATGGAGGCGCTTAAAAACAATGTGACTTTTCTGAAAAATATGCTTCCGGCGGGCTGTGAGCTTATGCCGGCGGTCAAGGCACAGGCATACGGACACGGAGCTGTTATTATAACGAAGCAGCTTGAAACTCTTGGAATAGATTCTTTCTGTGTCGCCTGCGTTGATGAGGCGGTTGAGCTTAGAAAAGCCGGGGTCAAGGGCATGCTGTTGGTTCTTGGATATACCCATCCGCGAGAGTGGGATTTATTGTCAAAATATGGAATCACGCAGACAATAGTGGATTTTGAGTATGCTGTGAGGCTGAATGATTATGGCATAAGGAATCACAGAAAATTTCATGTGCATGTAGGGGTGGATACGGGCATGCACAGACTTGGTGAGCGAAGCGAAAACATAGATGGTATATGCAGTATCATGGATATGAAAAATCTGAAGGTGGATGGGATTTTTACACATCTGTCTACTGATGACTCCCTTAAAAAGAAGGATGTTGAATTCACCTTAAAACAAGTGGATGAGTTCGAAAAACTGAAAAAGGAATTGGTGGAGAGAGGTTACATCCTCCCGAAAACGCACATATCGGCAAGCTACGGAGTACTTAATTATCCTAAGCTTGGCGGCGATTATGCGCGGGTAGGTATCGCGCTGTACGGAGTGTTGAGTACCGCACAGGACGAGGAGGCATGGAAGGATAAGCTGTTCCCGGTGCTCCGGTTAAAGGCAAGAGTATCATCAGTCAGGGAACTAAATAACGGTGAGTGCGCAGGTTATGGCATGGCTTTTACCGCCAGAAAGGACATGAAAATAGCGGCTCTGTCCATAGGCTACGCCGACGGTCTTCCAAGAGAGCTTTCACAGGGCAGGGGCTATGTGCTCATAGCTGGAAAAAAGGCTCCGATAATCGGGAGGATATGCATGGATCAGACCATCGTTGATGTGAGCGATATTGCCGGTGTGAAATCTGGGGATATTGCGGTAATAATCGGCAGGTCGGGAGACGAATGTATCAATGCTTCACAGCTTGCCGAAGAATCGGGGACGATAACTAATGAGATACTAAGCCGTATGGGAGCAAGATTAAAGAGGACGATAGCGGCAAAGGCAGGGAGCATGAGTGCATAAGCTTCAAGTCTGATAGGCGCTCGGAAGTGGCATATTAAAAACTGATTATTTGAGGCAGTCTGTTTCAATAAAGGTGAAACAGACTGCTTTTTGAGTGCAGCAAAAGCTTATTTTCCGGCGTATGAAATGCCATCTAACTGAAACTGCAAACCATTTTATATTTCAAAGTAAATTTTTGATTTAAGAGAATTCGTAATTGAGAAAGATAACGTTTCGCGATATAATACGGAAAGTGGCATTGGGTATTATTCTCAATACTAAATCAGGGATTGGCGTCTCACCGATTATTTCGGTTTCGTACAGCGTTTCTATGATTCTTGGTGTGAATTTTGGAAATATGACATTTGTTCTGTATACCGTATTTGTGCTTATTGAGGTGCTGATACATATAGCATTGAAGAAAGGGCAGGGAAAAGAGCTGCTTATCACATTGGGAAAGGATTTATTACAGCTTCCGCTGAGCCTTGTTTTCACGCGGTTTATGAATCTTTTTTCTGCGTGGATACCTGCACCGGAAAATGGATTTGTGTTACAGCTTTTAGTGCTTGTTGCGGGAATTATATGCACAGGAATCGGTGCGGCAATGTCGCTTGATATGCGGATAATTCCAAACCCGGGGGATGGCATTGTGCAGGTTATTGCCGATTGTATCCGAAGGACAGAAGCTGGTCACTTCACGTCACATCATTTTTTAAACTTGAGGATTCAAAAATAAAATCCATTGATGAGTATTGGGCGGAAGATGGGGAAGCTCCGGAATGGAGAAAAAGTTTGAAAGTGAAACTTTCAAACAACTTATTGGTGGCAGTACTGTAAGCTATGCTTGCAGTATGCAGGGGTATAAATATGAATATTGGAAAGCCGATACTTTGATAATATGCGATACTAATTCTTTTAGGAGGGCTTAATGAGTATAAGAAAAGCCGAGTCGGGCGATTTATCAAGGATTGCCGAGATTTATGTGTTCAATAACAGAATTAATTATTTTCCCATATTTAAGGATGAGAAATATTCATTCGGCGAGATGCAGGTGGTTCCGCTTGTGAATAATTATTTTGGCAGGGAAGAGATACTGGACAGCATCTATGTCTATGATGACGGCGTGGTGAAGGGATTTATGCAGAAGGAGGGCATGGAAATCTGCAAGCTGTATGTGGATGTGTGCTTTCAGAATCAGAAAATAGGGGATAAGCTGATAAAATATGCCGTCGAGAAGCTGAATGCGGATTTACTTTGGGCACTTGAGAAAAATACAAGGGCAATAGCGTTCTACAACAGGCACGGCTTTATACAGACGGGCGCAAGAAAGTTCGAGGAAGGGACAACGGAGTACATAGTTGAGCTTAAAAGAGAACCCGCAGACGGGGAAGGGGAAACATGATGAAGAGAATATACATACATGGTCTTGGTCAGACCGCACATAGCTGGGATAAGGTCATTGAGGCGTCGGATAATCGGGATGGTGTCGTATGCCCGGATTTGCCCGGGCTTATCGGGGATAAAGAGCCGACTTATGAGAATCTATATGCCGCTTTTTCAAAAATGTGTGATGCAAAGGATGAGGAGCTGATTCTGTGCGGATTATCGCTGGGCGGTGTGCTGGCTTTAAACTATGCGGTGGAGCACGTTAAGAAGGTAAAGGCACTTGTCCTGATTGCCACACCTTATAAAATGCCGAAGGCAGCATTGGTGCTGCAAAACATAGTGTTCCGTTTTATGCCTGATTCGGGCTTTAAGGGAATCGGCTTTACAAAAAGGGATTTTATTAAGCTGTGTAAATCCATGATGGAGCTTGATTTTACCGACGAGCTGCATAAAATTACATGCCCGGCATTGGTCGTGTGCGGTGAGAATGACACGGCTAACATGAAGGCTTCCGTAAAAATGGCAGATATTTTGCAGGATGCCGATATGCAGACGGTCAAAGGTGCAGCTCATGAGGTCAACGCTCAGGCACCTGAGGCACTGTCGCAGATATTGGAAGATTTTTACAAGACAAAACTGCAGAAATCAAAGATATGTTAAGGTGTGAGAAGAGGGGTATATGAATCTGATTATAAGAAAAATGTGTGAAAATGATTTGCATCCGCTATATGAATTGTTGTCGAATCCCAAGGTTATGGCTTATCTTGAGCCGCCATACAGCTTATCACAGACGGAAAGCTTTCTGCGTGCTGCAGGATTGCCGGAGAGTCCGCTTGTGTATGCTGTCACGGAGAATGGAAGGTTCATCGGATATGTGATTTACCATGAATACCATGATGACAATAATATGATTGAAAATGGTATGGAAACAGGCTGGGTTCTGCTTCCGGAATATTGGGGACGCGGCTATGCGTCAGAGCTTACGGACATGCTTATTGAAAAAGCACAAAGGGATAAAAAGAATCCGGTGATAGAATGTGTCCCGGAACAGGCTAAAACAAGACATGTAGCACTGAAAAAAGGATTTGAGTATATCGGAAATTATGATGGATTGGACGTGTTTATAAGGAGGACAACAATATGAGAATGTACTTCAAGCAGCGAATGTTTTCATGGTTTGACAGCTATGATATTTACGATGAACAGGGAAATACATTGTATGTGGTAAAGGGACAGTTGGCGTGGGGACACTGCCTGAAGATATTTGATGCGTACGGGCAGGAGGTTGGCACGGTCAAGGAACGTCTTTTGACATTTCTTCCGAAATTCGAGATATATCTTGGCGATACATATCTGGGCTGTATAAAAAAAGAATTTTCATTTTTTAAGCCAAGCTATGACATAGATTATAATGGCTGGCATATTGAAGGAAGCTTCATGGAGTGGGACTACAATATAACTGATACGACAGGAAATACAGTTGCCTCAATATCCAAGGAGATATTACATTGGACTGACCAGTATGTGATTGATGTGGTGGATGGGAATGATGCGCTGACTGCACTTATGTTCGTGCTTGCGATTGACGCGGAAAAGTGCTCGAGGAATGATTAGTCAATGAGGCTGAGTATAGGAAAATTGTCTGGGTAAGCCTGGCTTGTATGGTATAATTGAGGAAGATAGTACGCAAGATAATATGTTAGGTAATTGCGAAACTATATAATTGAAAGCGGACGTTGTACAAATTTAACAATTCACCACAGGCACGCTTTCGCTACATGAATCACGCAACGGTACATAACGCAGTAAAATACACTGCCTAAGTACCGGCGGCTTCATAGTACCTGCTTGCGAATTTGTTAAATTTGCACAACTGTATATCGTCAAAATTGCGTTTCGCAAATGCCTAAGATAATATGTAAAAGTAAGGAGACTTTTCCGGGATATGGCAGTCGAAAAAGGGAGTTCTTTTGTCCAATCTGAAACAAAAGCCGGATGATTACATTAATGTCACGATTGAACTTGATGATGTGGATATAACCTCTACAGAGACTAAGGCAACAGCAGTGTCCGGAAGGCAAGGAGAGCGCAATTGTGGAGGCATTGGAGCATTTTAAGATGATTCAGCAGAAATAAAAAGAGACTGATAAATCGGTGTTTGTCAAATTTTCTAAACAGTCTCATTGCATAGGAGTGACAAACAGACTATTCTTAAAGTAGGAGGTGGTAGAAATGGCAAACGAAGATAAAAAGGATTTTAATGCTATGTTGCATGATAAAAAGGATATGCCTAAAATTCAAATTATTACAGACCAGAAAAGCATTGAAAAATATGGTGGCAGTAAAATGTATTTTGCACCGCCAATCGACTATGACAAAGTAATGAAAAAAATTCCGTATGGTAAAGTGATTACCGTCGGGAAAATACGAGAATACTTTGCGGAGTTAAGTAGTGCAGATTTTACAGAACCGATTACAGCAGGAGTTTTTGTTTCTATTGTGGCATGGGCGAGTTATCAACGTTCCGAAGATGAAACGCCTTATTGGAGAACTTTAAAAGCGAACGGAGAACTGAATGCTAAGTATCCAAATGGTATTGAAGCACAGAAAGAAAAATTAGAAGCAGAGGGACATACTATTATTCAAAAAGGGCGTAAAAATGTACGGTACTATGTAAAGGACTATGAAAATTCTCTTTTTGTTTTGAAAGGTGGAGTAAAACAGCTTCTGGACGAAACAGTTACATAGGTAGCTGTCACCCTGCAGATAATATGCTTCAGGATGTATACATATATCAGGAGACTTCATTCATGGTGAGTGAAGTCTCTTTTATTTTGCATTGTATAATGGAAGAAGTTTTGGTTGAACAGCGGATGGAAGGATGATAAAATTTTGTTGGGACAATAGTGGACGCATGCATTCACATTATATAACTCAGAAGTAATGGATTGGAGCGGTGATATGGCAGATAAAATTGGAACAGGTGAATGTGGGGAAATTCTCATATATCAGACAGAGAATGGGCAGACAAATATAGAAGTTAAAATAGAAGATGATACAGTGTGGCTGACACAACAGCAGCTTACTGAATTATATCAATGCAGTAAATCAAATATAAGTGAACATATAAAGCATATATTCGAAGAAGGGGAGTTGGATAAGGATTCAGTTGTTCGGAAATTCCGAACAACTGCAGATGATGGAAAAACATATAATGTTACTTATTACAATTTAGATATGATTATCTCTCTTGGATACCGCATTAAATCATTGATTGCAACAAGATTCAGGCAGTGGGCGACACAGAGATTAAAAGAATACATGATTAAGGGGTTTACGATAGATGATGAGCGATTGAAAGGTAATGGTGGAGGAAATTACTGGAAAGAGTTACTTGACAGAATCAGGGATATCAGATCTTCAGAAAAGGTCTTGTATCGTCAGGTGCTTGATTTATATGCGACGAGTGTAGATTACAATCCACATAGTGAGGAGTCTGTTAGATTCTTTAAAATTGTTCAGAATAAACTTCACTATGCAGCACATGGTCATACTGCGGCAGAGGTTATATATCAGCGGGCAGATGCAGAAAAGCCATTTATGGGACTTACTTCATTTTCAGGTGAATTACCGGCATTAAAGGATATAGGAATTGCAAAAAATTATCTGGAAGAGAGTGAACTCAAGGTATTAAATAATCTTGTATCCGGTTATTTTGATCTGGCTGAAATTAATGCAATTGAGCATAAGCCAATGTATATGGATGATTATGTAAAGCAGCTGGATAGTGTGTTGTCATCAGGAAATAGAAAACTTTTAACCGGAGCTGGTTCTGTAAGTCATAAACAGGCGTTGGAGAAAGCAAAGTCAGAATACAGAAAATATCAGGAGATTACTTTGACACCAGTCGAAAAAGCATATCTTGAAAGCATTAAAGAGGTTTCCAAGGAAGTAAAAAGGAGATAACATCTGATGAAAAAACAGCAGAAATGTTACATATACACAAGAGTTTTCCACTTCCATGCAGGTAGAAGGCTACAGCCTTGATGCGCAGAAGGACAAGCTTAATTATTTTTATATAATGTTGGGAGAAAAAGATGGATGTCATTGAATTTTGGAGATATGTTCTTGAGCAGGATGCTGACAGGCTTCGGGAGTTCTTTTGTGAGGACGCATATGTGAATTGGCATTGCACCAACGAACATTTCAATGTGAATGAATACATACGGGCAAACTGTGAATACCCGGGTGAGTGGACAGGAGAGCTGGAGAGAACGGAGAAAACCGGAGACATGATTATCACGGTAGCTCATGTGTATCCGAAGGATAGAAGCTGGTCACTTCACGTCACATCATTTTTTAAGCTTGAGGATTCAAAAATAAAATCCATTGATGAGTATTGGGCGGAAGATGGGGAAGCTCCGGAATGGAGAAAAAATATGAATATTGGGAAGCCGATACTTTGATAATGTGCGATACTAATTCTTTCAGGAGGGCTTAATGAGTATAAGAAAAGCCGAGTCGGGCGATTTAGCAAGAAAATTCGAGGAAGGAACAACGGAGTACATAGTTGAGCTTAAAAGAGAAATCACAGACGTGGAAGGGGAAGTGTGATGAAGAGAATATACATACATGGTCTTGGTCAGACCGCACATAGCAGGGACAAGGTCATTGAGGCGTCGGATAAGTTCTCAAGGTTTTTAATTTTGTGCTTGCAATGCGCATGACTTTGTGGTAAACTTTTGTCAACTTAGAGAAAAGACACAAGGAGATATCCGGGTAGTAAGGATATAACCTCCGTATAGCTGTCTTTTTTTTTGAGAAAATTTAGGAAATAATGCATTTTTATACAGATAATACGTTGAATATACATTATTACTGAATTTTTATGCAGGAAAATCTGCATGCGTAGAAACAGCTTAAAGTACAGATGGAAAGGATTAATGGTGGTATAATGAAAGCTTTTCTGATTCTTGAGGACGGAAATGTATTTGAGGGAACCAGTATCGGTTCTGCGAGAGAAGTCATCAGCGAGATAGTTTTTAATACCTCTATGACCGGATATTTGGAGGTGCTGACTGACCCTTCTTATGCCGGACAGGCGGTAGTAATGACATATCCTTTGATTGGTAATTATGGAATATGTCATGCAGATATGGAGTCCGGGAGACCATGGCCGGACGGTTTTATTGTCAGGGAGTTATCAAGAATCCCTAGTAATTTCAGAAGTGAAGATACCATCCAGAATTTCCTTGAAGTTAATGATATACCCGGTATTTCAGGTATTGATACCAGAGCTCTTACTAAAATCCTCCGTGAAAAGGGTACCATGAACGGCATGATAACCACCAATGAAAATTATAATCTTGATGAGATTATTCCTAAGATTAAGGAATACCGCACGGGAAATGTTGTCGACAAGGTCACATGTGCCGAGAAGTATGTACTTGACGGTGATGGTTATAAGGTTGCACTTATGGATTTCGGTGCTAAGAGAAATATTGCAAGGAGCCTTAATAAGAGAGGCTGTAAGGTTACGGTATATCCTGCGAGAACCACGGCGGAAGAGATACTTGCCGACAATCCTGACGGAATCATGTTATCGAACGGTCCCGGAGACCCGAAGGACTGCGGAACGATAATCGATGAGGTCCGTAAGCTCTATGAGTCCGGAGTTCCTGTTTTTGCAATCTGTCTCGGACATCAGCTAATGGCACTTGCGACAGGAGCGGATACACATAAGATGAAGTACGGACACAGAGGAGCCAATCATCCGGTTAAGGATTTAAAGACGGGAAAGGTATATATTTCCAGCCAGAACCACGGATATGTTGTCGATGAAAAGACGATTTCCGCTGACCTTGCGGTTCCGAGCTTCTGCAATGTAAATGACGGTACGAACGAAGGACTTTCATATATTAAGAAGAATGTGTATACAGTCCAGTTCCACCCGGAGGCATGTGCAGGCCCTCTTGACACAGGATTTCTTTTTGACAGATTTATAGAGATGATGGGAGGTGCAAGATAATGCCTAAGAATAAGGATATTAAAAAAGTATTGGTTATCGGTTCGGGTCCTATTGTAATCGGACAGGCTGCTGAGTTTGACTATGCGGGAACACAGGCATGCCGTTCTCTCAAGGAGGAGGGCATTGAGGTAGTACTTGTAAACTCCAATCCGGCTACGATTATGACAGATAAGGATATCGCTGATGAGGTATATATCGAGCCTCTCACAATCAAGTCTCTTGAGCAGATTATCATAAAGGAGAAGCCGGACAGCATTCTTCCTACACTCGGAGGTCAGGCTGGTCTTAACCTTGCGATGGAGATTGCAGAGACAGGCTTCCTTGAGGAGCACAATGTAAAGCTCATCGGTACAACAGCACTCACAATCAAGAAGGCTGAGGACAGACTTGAATTCAAGACTACTATGGAGAAGATTGGTGAGCCTTGCGCGCCTTCACTTGTTGTTGAGAATGTTGATGATGGTATTGAATTTACGAATAAAATCGGTTATCCGGTTGTCCTTCGTCCTGCTTACACACTCGGAGGAAGCGGCGGCGGTATCGCCAAGAATGAGGAGGAGTTAGTCGAGATTCTCTCTAACGGTCTCCGTCTTTCAAGAGTAGGTCAGGTGCTTGTAGAGAGATGTATCGCAGGCTGGAAGGAAATCGAGTACGAGGTTATGCGTGATGGTGCCGGCAACTGCATCACGGTATGTAACATGGAGAACTTAGACCCTGTCGGAGTCCACACAGGAGACAGTATCGTTGTCGCACCCAGCCAGACACTTTCGGATAAAGAGTACCAGATGCTTCGTTCATCTGCGCTCAACATTATAAATGAGCTTCAGATTACAGGCGGATGTAATGTTCAGTTCGCACTTCATCCTACAAGTTTTGAGTACTGTGTAATCGAGGTTAATCCAAGAGTAAGCCGTTCTTCCGCACTTGCATCCAAGGCAACAGGTTATCCTATCGCCAAGGTTGCCGCTAAGATTGCACTCGGGTATACACTTGATGAGATTAAGAACGCCATCACGGGAAAGACCTATGCAAGCTTCGAGCCTGCACTTGATTACTGTGTAGTCAAGATTCCGAGACTTCCGTTTGATAAATTTATCCACGCTTCAAGAAAGCTCACTACGCAGATGAAGGCAACCGGTGAGGTAATGAGCATCTGTACGAACTTCGAGGGAGCACTCATGAAGGCTATACGTTCACTTGAGCAGCATGTGGACTGCCTTATGAACGAGGATTATTCCGGATATTCGGACGAAGAGATTACCGAGATGTTAAACAGAGTAGATGACAGAAGAATCTACGTTATTGCTGAGGCGATAAGAAGAGGAGTTACCTACGAGACAATTCATAATATCACCAAGATTGATGTATGGTTTATAGATAAGATTGCAATTCTTGTTGAGATGGAGAATGCCCTTAAGACACAGCCGCTTACCAAGGAGCTTCTTTTAGAGGCTAAGAGAATAGAGTTCCCTGACAATGTAATCGCAAAGCTTACCGGAAAGACCGCAAAAGATATCAAGGCACTCAGAAATGAGTACGGTATCCATGCGGCATTCAAGATGGTTGATACCTGTGCGGCAGAGTTCGAGGCGACGACACCTTACTATTATTCATGCTTTAAGAGTGAGAATGAGGTCATAAAGACACATCCTGAGAAGAAGGTTCTTGTACTTGGTTCAGGTCCTATCAGAATCGGTCAGGGTATTGAGTTTGATTACTGCTCGGTTCACAGCACATGGGCATTCAAGCAGGAAGGCTATGAGACAATCATTGTAAATAACAACCCTGAGACTGTAAGTACGGACTTTGATATTGCGGACAAGCTTTACTTTGAGCCGCTCACACCGGAGGATGTTGAGAATATCGTTGAGCTGGAGAAGCCGGACGGAGCGGTTGTTCAGTTCGGTGGACAGACGGCGATTAAGCTTACCAAGAGCCTTATGGAAATGGGAGTTCCTATTCTCGGAACAAGTGCAGAGGATGTTGACGCTGCCGAGGACAGAGAGCTTTTTGATGAGATTCTTGAAAAGTGTGCTATTCCAAGACCGAAGGGACACACAGTATTCACCGTTGATGAGGCATTAAATGCTGCTCATGAGCTTGGCTATCCTGTACTTGTAAGACCTTCCTATGTACTTGGCGGACAGGGAATGCAGATTGCGGTATCGGATGATGATGTGGTTGAGTTTATGAATATCATCAACAGACAGGTCCAGGAGCATCCTGTACTTGTAGATAAGTATATTGTCGGAAAGGAAATAGAGGTCGATGCCGTATGTGATGGCGAGGACATTCTTATTCCGGGTATAATGGAGCATATTGAGAGAGCGGGTATCCACTCAGGAGACTCAATTTCGGTATATCCTGCACAGAGCCTTAACGATAAGGTTATCGCAACGCTTGAAGATTACACAGGCAAGCTTGCAAGAGCCCTTCATGTAAAGGGACTTATCAATATCCAGTTTATCGTAAGCCATGAGGATGTGTATGTAATCGAGGTAAACCCTCGTTCATCAAGAACTGTTCCGTATATCAGCAAGGTTACGGGAATTCCTATTGTTAAGCTCGCAACCCGCGTCATAACAGGTCACACAATAAAGAGCATGGGTTACACACCGGGACTTCAGGCTAAGGCAGATTACATCGCAATAAAGATGCCTGTATTCTCATTTGAAAAAATCAGAGGCGCTGACATAAGCCTTGGACCTGAGATGAAGTCCACAGGTGAGTGTCTTGGTATTGCTAAGCAGTTCAATGAGGCTCTTTACAAGGCATTCCAGGGTGCGGGGGTTAATCTTCCGAAGCACAAGCAGATTATCATTACCGTCAAGGATGAGGATAAGCCGGATGTTGTTGATATAGCACAGCGCTTTGAGAAGCTCGGCTACAAGATATATGCAACTCTCGGAACAGCCAAGTATCTGAACGAGAGAGGTGTAAATGCAATCAAGGTCAACAAGCTTGAGCAGGAGGCTCCGACACTTCTTGACCTCATTCTTGAGCACAAGATCGACCTTGTAATAGACAGCCCGTCTAACGGTATTGAGCACAGCGGTGACGGCTTCTTAATCCGCCGTCATGCAATCGAGACAGGTGTCAATGTTCTCACATCACTTGATACGGCTCATGCGCTCATCACAAGCCTTGAGGTTCAGGATAAGCAGCATTTGACTCCTATAGATATTGCGACTATCGGAAACAGATAAGCAGTAACCGGTAACTGCAAAACATGGGGAAGCAGCGGTTTACGCATTAAATCAGCGGTTCCCGAATATTAAAAGGACAATATCATTCAGATTAAATTATCTTTTCTGAATGATATTGTCCTTTTTTGTTGTCTGTTTTACTATGCCTGCATTTAGGTGTTATTTTAAACCTTATTTGTCAGTGATAAGGCTGTGGAGCTCCTGAAGCGACCTTACCTCAGACGAACCGTTCTTTTTAACATAGGCTATTCCTTCAGCGGTTGCCTTTGCCGCAGCCATGGTTGTCATGTAAGGTATTCTCGCCTTGATGGCTGCCTTTCTTAAGTAGCTGTCATCATGTACGCTTTCCTTGCCGACAGGGGAGTTGATTATCAAATCAATCTCGCCGTTGGTTATGGCATCGAGTATGTTAGGACGACCCTCATAGAGCTTTTTAATCTTTGTGACAGGCAATCCGGCCTCGGCGATAAGGTCATAGGTTCCGCCTGTTGCGAGAACCTTGAAGCCATCGTTTACGAAGCTTCCTGCGACATCGACAACCTCCTCCTTATCCTTGCGGTTAACAGAGATGAGGACTGTTCCCTCAAGCGGAAGCTTGGAGGATACGCCTTCCTCCGCTTTGTAGAAGGCTTCACCATAGTGGGATGAAAGACCGAGCACCTCACCTGTAGAGCGCATCTCAGGTCCAAGTATCGGGTCAACCTCCGGGAACATATTGAATGGGAAGGCAGCTTCCTTCACACCATAGTATGGAATGTGTCTTTCCTTCATTGCCGGAATCGGAGATGGTCTTCCGGTAAGCTCGCTTGTGATGATATCCGTTGCAATAGGAACCATTCTTATATCGCAGACCTTTGAGACGAGAGGTACTGTACGGGAAGCTCTTGGGTTAGCCTCAAGCACATATACCTTTCCTTTTTCAATGGCATACTGCATGTTCATAAGACCCTTTACATGCATTTCCTCGGCAATTCTGCGTGTGTATTCCTTGATAAGACGTACATTTTCCTCTGAAATGTGTACAGATGGAATGATGCAGGCTGAGTCTCCTGAGTGTACGCCGGCAAGCTCAATGTGCTCCATTACTGCAGGAACGAAGGCATGTGTGCCATCGCTTATGGCATCGGACTCACACTCGAGGGCGTTGTTAAGGAAACGGTCAATGAGGATAGGGCGGTCAGGTGTTACACCGACAGCAGCCTTCATATAGTCGCTCATGCTCTCGTCGTCATATACCACTTCCATTCCGCGTCCGCCAAGAACGTATGAAGGACGAACCATGACAGGGTAGCCTATTCCATTGGCGATGCTGATGGCTTCATCCACTGTTGTCGCCATGCCTGATTCAGGCATAGGAATTTCAAGCTTATCCATCATGGCGCGGAACTGGTCTCTGTCCTCTGCAAGGTCGATCACGGCAGGTGAGGTTCCGAGAATTTTCACACCGTTTTTCTCAAGCGAAGCCGCAAGATTGAGAGGTGTCTGACCACCGAACTGTGCGATGACACCGAGAGGCTTCTCCTTGTTATATATGCTCAGCACATCCTCAAGTGTAAGCGGCTCAAAGTAGAGCTTGTCTGAGGTATCATAGTCAGTCGATACCGTCTCAGGATTACAGTTGACAATAATTGTCTCAAATCCCAGCTTTTTGAGTGCGAGGGAGGCATGAACACAGCAGTAGTCAAATTCGATACCCTGACCTATTCTGTTAGGACCACCGCCGAGAATCATAATTTTTCTGTTAGTTGAAACAGGGTTCTTATCCTCGCCGTTGTAGGTTGAGTAGTAGTAGGCACTGTTATCGGTTCCTGATACATGTACGCCCTCCCAGGCTTCATTAACGCCAAGGCTTGTACGTCTGCTGCGCACATCATCCTCGGAGACATCAAGAAGCTGGCTAAGATATTTGTCTGAGAAGCCATCCTTCTTTGCCTTGGTCAGCAGCTCATCCGATGGAAGTGAACCCTTGAACTTGAGAAGCTCCTCCTCCTCGTCAACCAATTCCTTCATCTGTGATATGAAATAATGCTTAACCCTGGTAAGCTCATATATCTCATCCACCGTTGCCCCCTTTCTGAGAGCTTCGTACATGATAAAATGACGCTCGCTCGAAGGTGTAACCAGCTTTTTCAATAGCTCTTCCTTGGAGAGCGTGTCAAAATTCTTTGCATGTCCAAGACCGTATCTGCCGTTCTCAAGGCTGCGGATTGCCTTCTGGAAGGCTTCCTTATAGTTCTTGCCGATGCTCATGACCTCGCCGACAGCTCTCATCTGTGTTCCGAGCTTATCTTCCACACCCTTGAATTTTTCGAATGCCCAGCGTGCGAACTTGATAACCACATAGTCACCGTCCGGGACATACTTATCAAGAGTGCCGTATTTTCCGCAAGGGATGTCACGCAGGGTAAGACCTGCCGCTAACATGGCTGAGACAAGCGCAATAGGAAAACCGGTTGCCTTGGAAGCAAGCGCTGAAGAACGTGATGTACGCGGGTTAATTTCGATGACTATTATTCTGTCTGTTACAGGGTCATGTGCGAACTGCACATTGGTTCCGCCGATAACCTGAACCTTGTCAACAATCTTGTAGGCCTGCTCCTGCAGTCTCTTCTGGCAGTCTTCGGATATTGTGAGCATAGGGGCGCAGCAGAAGGAATCGCCTGTATGCACACCGAGCGGATCAATGTTCTCAATAAAGCATACTGTAATCATGTTGCCTTCGCTGTCGCGTACTACCTCAAGCTCAAGCTCCTCCCAGCCGAGAATGGACTCTTCCACAAGAACCTGGCCGACTATACTTGCCTGAAGACCTCTTGCACATACGGTCTGAAGCTCTTCCCTGTTGTATACAAGTCCGCCGCCGGCACCGCCCATTGTATATGCAGGACGAAGAACGACCGGGTATCCGAGCTTGTCTGCTATGGCGAGTGCTTCATCGACAGAGTAGGTAACCTCGCTTCGTGCCATCTCAATGCCGAGGGAATTCATTGTCTTTTTGAACTCAATACGGTCCTCGCCGCGTTCGATGGCATCCACCTGTACACCGATAACCTTGACATTATATTTGTCAAGCACACCTGCCTTGTATAATTCTGAGCAGAGATTAAGACCTGACTGGCCGCCGAGGTTCGGAAGCAGTGCGTCCGGGCGCTCCTTGGCGATAATCTGTTCAAGACGTTCAACATTGAGCGGCTCAATGTAGGTGACATCTGCAGTCTCAGGGTCGGTCATGATTGTTGCGGGGTTAGAGTTTACAAGAACAATCTTATAACCGAGCTTTCTGAGTGCTTTACACGCCTGGGTTCCCGAGTAATCGAACTCGCAGGCCTGACCTATCACAATAGGTCCTGAACCAATAATAAGTACCTTATCAATATCCTTAAGCTTTGGCATGATATTTCCTCCCTGAATTTAATAATTACATTATAAAATAAAGCAGCAAAGTAATAAAGCTTAATTTTTGAAAAAATAATTTTAATTGCTTAGAGCTGGGGGAGAAATCGCATATTTCTGCCATATCCGCTAAAATGTCTGCCTGGGGTATGGTATATATAATGCCATGGGCAGAGAAAACCGCCTGAAAGTGCCGAAATATCAGTCCAAAGCATGTTAAATACGAAGCCATGGGCAGATAAAATCACAGGAGAAGCGTCTGAGCGTGCGAAAATGTCTGCCTAGGGCATGCCAAATATAATGCTGTGGGCAGAGAAAACGAAAGAATATCAACTGAGCGTGCTGAAAAGTCTGCCCAAAGCATTTCAAATATGATGTAATAGGCAGAACTTCCATGAACAATGAAATTAGTTTAGAACCACATACGTTTATCAGGAAAATTCAAAATAACATTTCTGCAATGGTAATACCAATTTTCATGTGGTATAATAAGCGAAAATAAAAAATAAGAGTAACTATTCAGAACCGCATTCTCAAAAACGTCTCCATGAGGCTTTCTTTTTGTATATGTGGTCATACTGCCATATAAAACTGTTTATATGCCTGAATGCAGGCAATCGCAGAACGCAGTTTTGCATGGTTATGAATGGTTATAGATGAAAAGAAAAAGGTGAAAAAAGGTGAAGATAATGGGCGATTATAATTATAATAAGTTCGACAGTATAATATTTGACGTGGACGGTACTCTGTGGGATGTGAGAGATGCGGTAGCTCATGCGTGGCGCGATGTTATCACGGAGCTCACGGACTGGGAGATTAATTTTGACGGTAAGAGCCTTGGAGCTATGTTCGGGAAGACGATGGATACGATATTTTTCCATTTTTATCCGAACAGCACGAAAGAAGAATACGAGAAGATAACAGGGGTAATCTACAAAAGACAGAAAGAATATCTTATAAGATATGCACCTGATTTGTATGAGGATGTTGAAAAGACTCTTGAAAAGCTGTCACATAGATATAAGCTGTTTATAGTGACCAACGCGCAGAGAGGTTATATAGATACCGTCTTTGCGGTGCACGATGTCCGGAAATATTTTACCGACTGGATGTGCTTTGGTGATACGAATGCGTCGAAGGATGTGACAATAAGAAAAATTATTGAGAGAAATAATCTTAAAAATGCGGTCTATGTAGGTGACACGCAGGGCGATGCCGATTCGTGTGATAAGGCAGGAATACCTATCGTGTATGCCGCCTATGGACTTGGAAAGGTTGAGAAGCCTTGGAGAAGCATAGACAAGTTTAGTGAGCTTGAGGATATTTTTCTTGAAAAAAAAGCCTGCAATGAGGCACAGGAAAGCGTATCGGAGAAAAGTATCGCTGCCGGGAAAATTGATACGGTAATCTTTGACCTTGACGGAACACTGCTCTACACCATAGAGGATCTTGCGGCAAGCACTAACCACGCCTTACGACAGTACGGAATGCCGGAAAGAACTCTTGAGGAGGTGACGGCATTCGTGGGAAACGGTGTCGCTAAGCTCATAGAGCGCGCGGTTGTGCCGGGAACGGACAAGGAGCTTTTTGACAAGATATTTGCGGAGTTTAAAAAGCATTATGCAATCCATAATCTTGACCACACAAGACCATATCCGGGAATTGTTGATATGCTTACCGGACTTAAAGAGCAGGGATATAAGGTCGCAGTTGTGTCGAACAAGCTTCAGAGCGCAACACAGAGCCTGTGTGAGCATTTCTTCGGTGAGCTGGTTCCACTTGCGGTCGGCGATAATCCCAACATGGCAAAGAAGCCGGAGGCGGATATGGTGAATGAAGCACTGTACCGGCTTAACAGGAGCCGCGCAAATGCGGTTTATGTCGGGGATTCAGAGGTCGATATTGAGACTGCGAAAAATTCCGGAATGAAGCTTATTATGGTTGAATGGGGCTTCAGGAAACGTGTGGACATGGAGCAGCAGGGAGCTGAATGTTTTATCGACAAGCCGGAGAAGATATTTGACATTCTGAAAGCTGCGCCGGAACATCCCCGGTGTGCAGAGGCGGATAACAGAATTCTGCAATTGTTAAGGGAGGAAAAGTATATACAGCTATCAGGAGGTCTATACCATGAGCTTCAGATTAGAATGACCTACAATTCAAATCATATTGAAGGAAGTAAGCTTTCAGAGGCTCAGACAAGATTGATTTTTGAAACTAATACAATTGATATAGGAGATGGGATTCCTGTTGATGATATTCTCGAAACAGTGCATCATTTCAGGGCAATAGATTACTGCATTGACATTGCTAAAGAGGAGCTTACTGAAGAAATTATAAAAAAACTGCATTACATTATTAAGCATGACACAAAGGATTCTACACTCTCATGGTTTGCGGTAGGCGATTATAAAAAACGCGCTAATATGGTTGGTGGGAGAGAGACATCGAAGCCATCACAGGTTACGGAGCATATGAGGGCATTACTGGAAAAATACAATGCAAAGGATAATGTGACGATTGAAGACATTATTGAATTTCACGCAGAATTTGAATATATTCATCCTTTCCAAGACGGTAACGGGAGAGTCGGCAGACTGATAGCTTTAAAAGAATGCCTTAAAAATAATATAATTCCTTTTATTATTGAGGATAGTAAGAAGGGCTTTTATTACAGGGGACTTTCGGAGTGGAGAAATGAAAAGGGCTGGCTTGTGGATACTTGTCTGGATGGGCAGGATACATTTATAAGATTACTTGATATGCTGGAGATTCCACATAACTAATGCTGCATGGGAAGAGCGTAACAGAAGGAAGGAAACATAACAATGAAGATATATATAGATTTCGATGACGTACTATGTGAGACAGCGAAGAACTTTACGAAAATTGCAAAGGAATTGTTCGGAAAGGATGTGCCTTACAGCGAGGTTCAGTTTTTTAACCTGAAAAAAACATTCGATTTAGATGATGAACAGTATGAGGAATTGATGAGAGTAGGACACCTTCCGGAACAATTGTTGAATTATGAGGAGACTCCGGGTGCTTCACAGACTATTAATAAGTGGGTAGATGAAGGACATGAGGTGTTCATCATCACAGGCAGACCCTTTGATTCCTACGAACCATCGCGAAGGTGGCTTGATGAGCATGGGCTTGAGAGAGTTTTGCTGTATTGCGTTGACAAGTATGGACGTGAAAACTTCGAACAGACCTATTCGTTCAATATGACCTTGGAGCAGTTGTACAGCATGGCCTTTGATTTTGCAATAGAGGATTCACCGGCTGCCTTTGAGCATGTCATGCACTTTGAAGGGTGTAAGGTGGCAGTGTTTAACCGCCCGTGGAACATACATGCAGAGCTTCCGAATGACAATTTTGTGAGATGTGAGGACTGGGAGGAGATAGACAACATTTTGCGATATAATTCTGAATGTGGCAGAGGTGTTTTTGGCGGTAAATCGGATTTGTAAGGGGGGAAAAGACAATGACAATAGAACCGATAACCATAAAGGATAAACTAGGAAGAAAGGTATTATTAAGGGCGGCAATGCCGGAAGATTCGGCAGATTTAATAAAGTATCTTAAAGTTACTAGTGGAGAAACTCCGTATTTAATAAGAGAACCTGATGAGATTACAATAACATTGGAAAAAGAGGAAGCCTTTATTCAGGCTAAGCTTGATTCTGAACGTGAACTAATGCTTGTAGCATTTGTCGATGGAAAACATGTCGGAAATTGCTCACTTATGAGTGTGGCAGCATATAAAAGATATAAACATCGTTGCGAACTGGCGGTTGCCCTATATAAGGAGTATTGTAGCTGCGGGATTGGAAAGGCTATGCTGGAAACAGTATTAGACATTGCAGCCAAGCTTGGATACGAGCAGGCCGAACTGGAAGTGGTAGCCGGAAACGAGAGTGCAATTTCGCTATATGAAAAGCTTGGTTTTCAAAAATATGGCACTTTTCCGGATAATATGAAATATCCGGATGGCTCATATCGTGACGCATATTGGATGATGAAAAAACTTTAGAAAAATAAATTTGCGGGGTATGTATATGCAGAAGCCGGAGATAAGAGAACTTGACTATAATACCATGAAAGGGCAATCGTATAGTGCCCAAATCCATTCAGATAAATTCCTTTCAATAGAGCCGGTGAGCGGAGGATTTGCTGTTGAGTGGGTAGATAGTGATGAGGAGTTGAGAATGTCAATCACGGATGAAATTCTTTCGGACTGGCTTGAAAACCCTGTTGCGTACGGGGCATATATGGACGGTGAGCTTGTTGGGTTCGTGGAGGGCTTTTTGGAAAAATGGAATAACCGCTTTAGAATCAGCAATATTTGTGTTTTCAACATGGATAGACGCAACTGTGGAATAGGGCAGGCATTGATTGAGCGTATTTTCACGGAAGCCATAGCAAGCGGGGCGCGAATGATTGTGTTAGAGACTCAGAGCTATAACTCAAAAGCTATATCATTTTATATGAAAAATGGTTTTGAAATAATCGGTTTTGACAGGTATGCGTACTCAAATAATGGACCCAAAGAGCACAATATGAGAATTGAGATGGGAAGAATGATATAGGGAGATATAAGCTTGCCATCGATTACGATGGGAAGGATACGGTTGAATTTATGGAATTGAAAAACGCAAATCATTGGGCAACTGTAGGACTGGGAAGAGTAGGTTATTATAAATAAGGTGCATTAAATCAATAACAAGATTGTGTAACCGTAGGGCTTGGAAGGGCAGATTATTATAGTCAGGGCAGGTGACAAGTATGAAATGTGCATTGGCGGCAATGGGTTTTATAGATGGGGACATACAGCATAATAAGAGAGTTATAATTGATACAATGAAAAAGTACTCAGATACAGCGGATATAGTCATATTCGGAGAAGCCTTTCTGCAGGGCTTTTACTGTGCGGATTTTAATGTGGAGCATGATGAAAAGATTGCAGTCAGCCGGAACGATTCGCTAATAACCGAAATATGCTCCGCCGCAGAGGAATATAAGCTTGCTGTTTCCTTCGGCTTTATAGAGAAAGAGGGCGAGTGCTTTTACAGCTCACAGCTTACGGTAGACCGGACCGGTAATGTGATTGATTTGTATAGAAGGGTATCGCCGGGCTGGAAGGAGAGCTTTGCGGATGAGCATTACCGTGAGGGAGAAGAATTTCATTCGTTCTTATTTCTTGACAGGAAGGTTGTTGTCGGTCTGTGTGGGGATTTATGGTTCGATAGCAATATAGACAGGATAAACAAGCTGCACCCGGACTTTGTTTTCTGGCCTGTATATACCGATTTCAATGAACATGAGTGGAATACCTCCGAAAAGCTTGAGTATGCCGCGCAGGCCGGCAGAATCAACAGCAAGGTGTTATATGTCAATTCGCTATGTAAGGACAGGGAAGCGGATGACATTGCAAAGGGCGGAGCAGCATTGTTTGCCGGCGGAAGGATTGAAGCTGAGATTCCATCAGGACCGGAAGGGATTCTTGTGGTTGAGGTGTAGGAGCGGTGTGTTTGAGAGAAAATCTGATTTCACCAGTTTAATTCATGTTTTTCCTATATTCCGTCGGCGTGCATCCTGCAAGCTTTTTAAATACCTTTGAAAAATAGTAGGCATCGTGAAAGCCGCACTTCGTGGCAACCTCGTTGCAGGTATACAGACCTGTGGCGAGGTATTTTTTGGCGTTGCGGATGCGTATGTGGCTGAGGGTCGAGAAGATGGTGTCGCCCGTTTCCTTTTTAAATACGCGGTTGAGGTAGTCAAAATTACAGTGAAACATCTCCTCAAGCTTTGCGCTGTCAATCTCCTCGTTATAGTTGGCAGAGAGATAGTGACGGAGGGTTATGACATATCCGCCCGCACGGGAGTCGGCGGCGATGGAGTGGGCGAGGCTGCGACGGTAATTGAGTGAGAGCATGGCAAAGAGCTCACACAGTAGGCTGCTCATAAGGTATGAATTTAACGTCATGTCGTGGATACATTCAAGGAGCTTTGACAGCGTGAGGTTAAATTCAGCGGCAAGTCTGTTGACGTCAATATGCCCGGTTTTCGGGAAAAGCGGGAGCATAAATGGAGTCATATTGTTATTATTTTTTTCATGTCTGTTTTGGCTGCCATGGGTTTTGGGGGTATTTGCCATATTGGCAGTCAGGGTACTTTTGATATTCAGGTCCGGAAGCATATCAACTCCGTCAAGTGTAAAATGAATATATGTAAAGCTGCATCTGGTCGCACTAAGTCCCTCATGTTCAAATTCAGGGTCAAGCAGAATGTAGTCCCCATCGGTCAGAAGATACTCGCGCCTGTCCTCGCGGATGTGCAGTTCTCCCGAATGAATGTAGTAGAAAATATATTCCTGTGCCTGCCTCTTAAAATGAATGTACGGAGGCTTTATATTGGCAGTATCACAGAGGGATATCTGTGGAAGTGAGCAGGCTGTGATTTTATAAAAAATATTGTTATTCATATATGATTTCCTCAAAGTGCAATGCCGTGCATGTACGGTATCATCCGGAATTTTATTCAGATAAAAGCGTTAAATTACAATATAATAGTACAATATCATAGATTTAAATGCAATAAAAAGTCGCTTAAGTACAAAAATAAGTCATTATTATATATTTTATTTTGACGCAGCTGGATGTATTATAATCGAGGTCTGAAGATAAATACATCAGAGAGCGAGGAATATGACATGAAGGATATGACACAGGGAAAGCCGCTTAAGCTTATAATAGGTTTTGCGATACCGATGCTTATCGGAAATATATTTCAGCAGGTATACAATGTCGCTGACACGATGATTGTAGGACGTTATCTCGGAGAAAATGCGCTTGCAGGAGTCGGAAGCACAGGAACGCTGACATATTTTCTGCTTGCACTTGTCAGCGGAATGTGCAACGGAGCCGGGCTTGTAATAGCTCAGTGCTTTGGCAGCGGCAACAAGGAGAGACTGTCGAGGGTTGTGACGGCGCTCATATGGGTTGCGGGCGCGCTGACCTGCGTTGTGGCAGTGATAGGAATGTTTTTCTCTGAATTTTTCCTGCGCCTTCTCAATGTGCCGGACGATGTGATTGGGTATTCGGTCGAGTATCTTCATATAATATATACCTTTGTTTTCGGAAGCGTCATATATAACGGCTGCGGTGCGATATTAAACAGTGTAGGTGACTCTAAGACACCGCTCCGCGCGGTTATAGCTTCGTCGTTTGTCAATATAGCACTCGATATATTTTTTATCGTAGAATGTAACCTTGGCGTGGCGGGTGCGGCATACGCGACAATTGTTGCACAGTGCGTCTCGGCGGCAATATGTTTTGCAAAAATAATTAAAGTAAGGGCTGAAATCGGTCTTGTGAATATGAAAAGAAAGCCTGAGAAGGAGTACATTAATCTCATAGTCAGGACGGGATTTCCTGCGGCGTTCCAGTCGTGTATGATATCGCTCGGAGGCATGAGTGTGCAGAGGCTTATCAACTCCTTCGGCTCGTCTGTCATGGCGGCTTATGTCGCAGCCAACCGTGTGGACAGTGTAGCCATTCAGGTCATCGTGTCTATCGGAAATGCGCTTTCGGTATTTACAGGGCAGAATATAGGACGGAACAGGTACGACAGAATTAAGGAGGCATTGTATAAGACGCTTGCGGTCATGGTTGCGGCAAGTGCTTTTATCGCAGCTATGGTTCTCATATTCAGGGTACAGCTTATGAAACTCTTCCTCGATGCAAATGAGTCGGGCAAGGCTATCGAGATTGGCTGTACATACCTGACAATTATCGGCGTGGCTTATGTGATAGCCGGAATTATGCAGAGCTATCAGAATGTGATAAGAGGTGCCGGAGATGTCAACACCTGTATGGTGGCAGGACTCACCGAGCTGTCCGGGAGAATCGTGTTCGCATATCTTTTGTCAGGGATACTCGGCGTCACCGGAATATGGATTGCGACGCCGCTCTCATGGAGCTGCGGATGCATAATTCCGGTTATAAGATACTATTCAGGAAAATGGAAAAATAAAAAATTGGCATAGCATTGCCAGGCATGAGCTCACCCAATGCACCTTGACATGGACGATAATTCGTATTAATATTATGAATAATTGACCATAAACATGTATAATATGAGAAAGGAATACCATGAAGAAGATAATAGAGCTTTTAAACGATGAGCTTAAGGCTGCATTTTCGGCATGTGGCTATGACGAGAAGTACGCAAAGGTTGTTGTGTCGAATCGACCTGATTTGTGCCAGTATCAGTGCAACGGATGTATGGCGGCAGCAAAGGAATATAAGAAGGCACCAGCAGTTATAGCGGGAGAAGTTGTGGAGAAGCTTGCAGACAGCAAGGCTTTTTCTAAGGCAGAAGCAGTTAATCCGGGATTCATTAATATGAATCTTTCGGGTGAATTTATTGCAGATTACATTAAAGAGATGGGGGGCCATGAGAAGTTCGGCTGCGATGAGACGAAGAAGAACAAGACAATCATGCTCGATTACGGCGGAGCCAATGTTGCGAAGCCTCTTCATGTCGGACACCTTCGTCCGGCAATAATAGGTGAGAGCCTTAAGAGAATCTGTGCATATAACGGTTATAACACTGTCGGAGATGTGCATCTCGGAGACTGGGGACTTCAGATGGGGCTTATCATAATGGAACTCAAGAACAGAAAGCCGGAGCTTCCTTACTTTGACGAGAGCTTTACGGGTGAGTACCCGGCTGAGGCACCTTTCACGCTTGCAGAGCTTGAGGATATATACCCATGTGCGAGTAAGAAGTCCAAGGAGGACGCGGAATTTGCCGAGGCAGCACATCAGGCAACTGTTATGCTTCAGAAGGGGCACAGAGGTTACACTGCCATCTGGAAGCATATTATGAATATTTCCATCGCAGACCTTAAGAGAAATTATGACAATCTCAATGTGAGCTTCGATGTGTGGAAGGGCGAGTCCGATGCTAAGCCTTATATCGAGGACATGTTAAAGAATTTTGTGGATAAGGGCTATGCATATGAGAGCCAGGGTGCATTGGTAATCGATGTGGCACAGGAGACCGACAAGAAGGAGATACCGCCATGTATCGTCAGAAAGTCAGACGGTGCGGCACTCTATGCTACAACAGACCTTGCGACAATGATAGAAAGAGAGCAGCTTTATCATCCGTTTAAGTATATTTATACTACTGATAAGCGTCAGGAGATGCACTTCACACAGATATTCAGGGCGGCGAAAAAGACGGGAATTGTTCCTGAAGACACCGAGATGGATTTCTTAGGCTTCGGTACGATGAACGGCAAGGACGGAAAGCCTTTCAAGACCAGAAACGGTGATTTGCTGAGACTTGAGTATCTCATAAAGGATGTTGAGGATGCGGTTTACAATAAGATTAAGGAAAACCGTGATGTCAATGATGCTGAGGCGCGTGCGACAGCAAAGGTGGTAGGACTTGCCGCAATCAAGTACGGTGACCTCTCGAATCAGGCATCCAAGGATTATATATTTGATATAGACAGATTTACTTCATTTGAGGGAGATACAGGTCCTTATGTTCTCTATACAATCGTTCGTATCAAGTCGATTTTGAATAAGTATGAACAGAACTTCGTGGCTGAGAATCTCACCATCGCAGAGAGAATGAAGGATTTTATCGCACCTGAGGGAGCAAGTGAGACAGACCTGTGCCTGCTTCTTACCAAGTTCTCAGATGTAATTGAGAGTGCTTACGCTGAGCTTGCACCTCACAAGATATGTAAGTTCATCTATGATGTTGCAAATGTATTTAACAGCTTTTATCATGATACCAAGATTCTCTCCGAGGAGGATGAGAAGAAGCGCAGAAGCTACATAGCTCTCATTTCGCTCACAAAGGGTATACTTGAGACATGTACAGACCTTCTTGCGATAAAGGTTCCTGACAGAATGTAAGAGGGAAAAAGTATGAGTGATAACCGTTCAAAGGATATGACAGTCGGAAATCCTTTTAAGATTATACTGTATTTTGCAATTCCTGTACTTATAGGAAATGTCTTTCAGCAGTTGTACAGTATGGTTGATACGATAATTGTCGGACAGAGCCTCGGAACGGAGGCTCTTGCGGCAGTAGGTTCGACAGGCTCGCTCAACTTCCTCGTAAATGGATTTTCTACGGGAATTGCGGGAGGTTTTGCGGTTCTTCCGGCACAATATTTTGGTGCAAAGGATGACAGGAGACTTAAAAAGAGTGTGGGGCAGGCAATAACGCTATGTCTGTTTTTCACGGTACTTCTCACGGCTTTGTCAGTTATATTTACAAGACCGATACTTGTGCTTATGAAAACACCTTCCAACATTATCGACATGGCGGATGTGTATATCAAGACGATTTTTTGGGGAATATGTGCGACCATCCTCTATAATATGTGTTCCTGTGTTATAAGAGCGTTAGGGGACAGCAAGACACCGCTTTATTTTTTGATTCTCGCTTCGTTTTTGAATATCGGACTTGATCTTTTATTCATTATCGTATTTAAGTGGGGCGTTTTTGGAGCTGCGTTTGCGACCGTGCTCTCACAGGGAGTTGCCGGAATCCTCTGCGTAGTGTATGCACTTAAAAAGTACAGTATTCTTCATCTGTCAAAAGAAGATTTTGCGCTTGACTTTCATATGCTTAGAAAGCATCTGAGCATCGGACTTCCGATGGCTTTTCAGTTTTCCATCACGGCGATAGGAACGATAGTGCTGCAGAGTGCACTTAATACCTTCGGCTCAGACAAGATTGCGGCATACACGGCAGGATGCAAGGTTGAGCAGCTTGTAACGCAGATTGGACCGGCGATAGGTGTGACTATGGCTAACTATGCAGGACAGAATCTTGGTGCGGGACGACTTGACAGAATTAAGAAAGGCGTCACAAGCTGCACGATTATGACGCTTGCACTGGCGGTTATTTCTGCCGTTGCATTGTTCTTCGGCGGAGAATGGCTGTCAGGTCTCTTTGTATCGGGAGACCAGCCGGAGGTTGTCGCATCGGCGGTAACCTACGTCAATACGATATGTGTATTCTTCCCGTTCCTTTACATGATATTCGTGTACAGGAATGTTCTTCAGGGAGTCGGAAGAAGCTTCATGCCTCTTATGGCGGGAGTGTTTGAGCTCATTGCAAGATGCATTGTCTCATTTACGCTTCCCGACAGAATGGGATATGTGGGAGTATGTCTTGCCGGACCTGTGGCATGGATAGCGGCGGTTGTTCCGCTCTGCATAGCCTACTATGTGATAATAGGAAGAATGTCAAAGAAGAGCAAGCTCACACAGGCTTGAGAAATCAATGATTACAGGTGAAGTTAAATAAGAGTCAGAGTGGTCGGAATGAAAGGCAGTCGCAAGATAGGCGGCTGTCTTTTTTTGTGCATTGTCTTTTATGGAAAAGCTTTGTATAAAGGTGTGTGTGCGTCTCAAAAAATTATCGGACAGATACTCACAGTCGGTGAGGCTTCTTGTTATACCTTCACCGGTAAGTTTGGTAAATGCTTCATAGCGGCTCCAGTTAACGGAGAAGTCATCCGCTGAAACAGAGTGTTCAGATGATGGGAAAAAGCGTTTTAGGACAGCAGAGGAAGGAGTTCTGATATCCTGAATGTCAACACCGATATTAAAAGGTGCAACAGCACAGGCTATTGCAGTGCGGCAATGGCTTATATTAAAGTGTATGTCGGCGTAAGGGGGATTTAATGATGGCTTTCCCAAAGCTGAGTAAGAAAAAAATATCGTTTTTCCAATATCGCATAAGCTCATGTCTGAAAAAAGAGATGGATATTCCGATGAGAGGGCATGACACAGCAAAAAGAAGGAGAGTGCATTTTCAGCCCTTTCCTTCGATGGGATAAGCTTTTCGGCTTTCTCTTTTCTGAACGATGGAAGCTTTACGGATATTTCGGAATAAAGCCTTGCGTAATCGTCGGAAGAGTAGTTGTCAGGAAGCAATGTATAGTAGAGCATAAAACCTCCTATCAGTAGGTCAGTTTCTCCTCCCATGGAAGAGTTCCCTGAGGATATCCGCTAAGTGAAGGACAGCAAAGCCGGATGGCGTCTGCAAGCTTCTTCATCTTAAGCGTTATAGGCGTATCGGGATATTTCATACATTCTTTGACGGTATAACCCATATAATACGAAAAAAGTTCAGCGCGATCCTCAAGCCGATTGGTTTTTCCGTAAATGGATGTGAAGTACTGTGAATAGATATCGGCGTCGGTGTCGTATATTGTTCCCGAATAGTTGTCGGTTCCGTACAGACTTACATCAGTAAATTCATCGGTATTGATTAACTCAGCAGCATTATCAAAATTGTTCATTATGCAGTACTCTATAAAATGAAACAGCTCGTGATGAAACGCGAGGGTGAAATAGAGCTCGGAGTTGCTGCAGCTTAGGGCAAGCTGGATTGATTTGGGATCATTAGCATCTGTATAACCGTCGGCACCGCCAAGGCTGTCAATAAGGTTGATAGTGATTGGTGAGTACTCTCTCAAATCAGAAAAAAGTACGACAGGGTACTGTGAAAGACAGTCTTCAAGAAGAGAAAGTCTTGAGGCGATGAGCTCATCGGAGGTGATTCCCGTTCCTGATGTGCCATAGCTCCATGTCACATCAGAACCGTAGAGAATGTTGACACCGTAGATATCATGCAGTCGTTCGCGGGTGACGGCATTTAACTCGGCGCGTGTCGGGACATATTCTGTCTCTGAAACAGCTTCGTCACTCTCTGTGGCAGTGGTATAATCTGTAGAGATGTCCCGGGATTGGGCAGGCAAAGGGGAGGAGAAGGTATCTCCGGCTATGTCGGCTTTGCTGCACGCGGACAACGAAAATAGTACTGTCGATACTGACAGTACGCACATGGTTCTATGAAAAGTCCGAAAAAGCCCGGACTTATTATTATATATATACATAAAAGGAAGCTCCTCATAATTCAATAAAAATCTATATAAAGGCTGTTTGTCAGCTCTATATAATAGAATAATGGGAAGCTTCCTTTTTTTCAATACATAATATTTAATTAATTTTTTTAAGTTTGTTCCGTTAATTTGTGCATATATGACAGTTACTGCTCAGTGGCAATGCGTTTAGCGTATGCAAAGGCTTTTTTGACGGGAGGGAGCATGATGACGATGATTGTCACAACACCCTCAAGAAGGATATATGCATAGTTGTAGAGAATAGGATATACGATAGCCAGACTTGAAGGGAAGTTATCAGGCATGTAATCCATCCAGTAGATGTATCCGCCGATAGTGTGGAAAAGACCACGGGCAAGAATTGCGACTATATATCCTATTACAAGCCCGTTCTTTTTCTTGTAGAAGAAACCTGATACACCGAGTGCAGCGAATGCGAAAAAGTAGTCAAGGCATGCCTGCATAGGTGATAATATGTATGTTCCGCCACCCTGTAAGAACTGCATGATTCCATAGGCAAATGCACATGATATGCCAATCTTAGGTCCGTACCAGTAGCCGATCATTGTAATAAAGAGCATTGAGAAAAGTGTTACGGAACCGCCCCAAGGCATCTTGATAATCTGAACATAAGATGTCGCAAAGCCGAGTGCAAGCATCACAGCCGAGAATACAAGCTGCTTGGTTGAGAAAAGCTTCTTCTTTTCCTTGGATGCACTGCCTGTGATGAAGGCGGCAAGTACCAGAAACAGTACTGCAATTACTGCAAAAGCAATGATACCGGCAGTTGTGAGAGAATAAAATCCATCCTCTGCATTGAAAAATAGTGACATAAAAAAACCTCCTAATAAAATATTATTCAGGAGGGGTCTACTTTGTGAGAATCAGTTCACGACAAAATGCTGTCAATAGAATGCTTCCTTACGCCGGTATTAACCGGATCAAGTAGTGAGGGTCAGACAATCAGTCACTCTCAACCCACAAAGGGGTCCCCCTAGCGACAGGTAAATTACCTGTAAAAGTAAATATACATAATTGTCTGATTTTTGTCAATATAAAACATTGTGCAAACAGATAATTGGCGTTTAGCAAAGTTTTATATTTTTTTTAATGAAAAAAGGTCATAATTGTGTTAATATAATTTAGTATGGATTTTTATAAGTCAATCCGTACATCAGTTAATAATTGAACGTGGAGGATTGTGATGAACGCGGAAGTTAAGAAAAGTTTTCTGGTGAAGGGAAATGATTTTTCTGACATAAAAAAGATAATCGGTGTTGTGAGCGGCAAGGGCGGTGTCGGTAAATCGACGGTCACATGCGCACTGGCACGTCAGCTTAAGAAAATGGGATACAAAACGGGAATACTTGATGCAGACATAACCGGTCCTTCGATACCAAGGATGATGGGTGTTGAGGAGCGATGTGAGGAGAGCGGGATGGGAATTATGCCTCCTGAATCAGCTGACGGTATCAAGATTATGTCGATGAATCTCCTTTTGCAGAACGAGGATGATGCGGTTATATGGAGAGGCCCTGTGATTGCCAATTTTGTAAAGCAGTTTTACTCGGATGTGTGCTGGGGCGAGCTTGATTTTCTTCTTGTGGATATGCCTCCGGGAACAGGTGATGTACCGCTTACCGTATTTCAGTCGCTTCCGGTTGACGGGATTGTGCTTGTCACTTCACCGCAGAGTCTGGTTTCAATGATTGTCAAAAAGGCATATAATATGGCACAGAAGATGGACATACCGGTTCTTGGAATTATAGAGAACTACAGCTATTACAAATGTCCTGACTGTGGACGTATAGAAAAGATATACGGTGAGAGCCATATCGATGAGGAGGCACTTGCAATAGATGTACCTGTACTTGCTAAGCTCCCGATTAATCCGGCACTTGCGGCAGCGGCTGATGAAGGAAAATACTTTGAATTCTCTGAGCCGATAGATGTCAGTACTATTGTAAAGAATCTCTTTGATGTGGTGTTGTTTGACCTTGATGGAACGCTTACTGATCCGAAGCAGGGAATAACCTCATGTGTGCAGTATGCGTTGGCTTCAATAGGAATTGATGAGCCGGATCTTGATGAACTTGAGGATTTTATAGGACCACCTCTCAAGGAACATTTCATGGAGAGATATTCTCTGGATGAAAAGACCGCACTTGAGTGTGTCAGAAAGTACAGGGAGAGATATAATCCGATAGGGGTGTATGAGAATAAGAAATATGATGGTATTGATGAGGTTTTAAGGACATTAAAGGAGAGTGGAATGAAGCTTGCGGTTGCAAGCTCTAAGCCGGCCGTGCTTGTGAATACCGTATTGGAGCATTTTGATCTGATGAAGTACTTTGATGTCATAGCGGGAAGTGAGCTTGACGGAACGAGGACACGCAAATCGGATGTTATAAGATATGCCTTTGAATTGCTTGACGGTAAGGGACTTTCGCATGACAGACCTATAATGATAGGCGACCGGAAGCATGACGTGATAGGCGCAAGGGAAGCCGGAATACCGTGTATGGCAGTGGCTTACGGCTATGGCTCAATGGAAGAGCTGAGTGCCGAGCAGCCTGACTTCATAGCAAAGAACATATCAGAGATCACCGACATAATTAAATAGGAGGAGGCTGCTTGAATATTAAGAGAACGCTAAAGGATTTGTGGAGATTGATCTATCCGGTCATAATATATTTTGCCGTGGCGTTTATTGTACAGTTTGCGGCAGTGAGGGTTATAGCCTCAGCGGCGGTTGCAAATGGCACGATTACCGCAGCAGGTAAAAGCACCGCAGAGCTTCAGGAGGAGCTTAACAGTCTGATTAACAGATACAGTCTGCATCTGACTGCATTGACAAATGTGGTACTTATCCCGATATATATTCTCCTTCTTATGGGAGATGAGAAAAAGAGAAGAAATTCCCTCGGAATACGATATACTACACCGGGAATAAAGAGACTCGGGGTAGTGTTTGTGCTTGGAATGTCGGCGGCGGTAAGTGTGAATGTGATTGTGTCGCTAAGTCAGATTGCAAGGTTTTCGCCTAAGTATCAGCAGGTTTCGGAGGTGATTTACTCAGGTGGTTTGTTCATGGAGATCGTGTCTGCTGTTATCTCGGCACCGATTCTTGAAGAACTTTTCTTCAGAGGAATGATATATAAGAGACTGCGGGATATGATAAATGTCAAGGCAGCGGTGGTTATATCGGCACTGTTTTTTGGAGCATTCCATGGAAATCTTGTACAGTTTGTCTATGCATTCATAATTGGACTTATGCTTGCGTATGTATATGAGAAATTTAAGACGATATGGGCTCCTGTCATATTTCATATAGGAGCGAATCTTATATCGGTGCTGATAACGGAGTTTATGCCTCAGAGCATGAATAATGCTGCCGTTATTTTAGGTGCCATGCTTATAAGTATGGTGTTGACCTTTGTTTTGCTGAAATATGTGTATGGATATAATGCCGGAAGTGTTCCGGTGCAGAAGAGTGAGGAGATATAGATATGAGTGAAAAACTGTTATCTGTTGCAGTTCCATGTTACAACTCACAGGCATACATGGAAAAATGTATTGATTCGCTGTTAGCAGGCGGAGAGGAAGTTGAGATAATTATTGTTGATGATGGCTCTAAGGATGAAACTGCCGCCATTGCGGACAGATATTCCAAGCAGTATCCGACTATTGTAAAGGCTGTTCATCAGGAAAATGGCGGACACGGTGAGGCTGTCAATACGGGACTTGCCAATTCTACAGGTCATTTTTTTAAGGTTGTGGACAGTGATGACTGGGTTGACAGGAATGCCTACAAGAAGCTTCTCAATATAATGAGGGATTCATTAAATAATGACGATAAGCTTGATATGCTTATTTCCAATTTTGTCTATGATAAGCAGGGGGCACATCACAAGAAGGTTATGAGCTACCATAATGTTCTTCCTAAAGACAGGTATTTTACATGGCACGATGTAGGACATTTCAGGGTGGCACAGTATATACTTATGCATTCTGTAATATATCGGACCGGACTTTTAAGGGAATGTGGATTGAGGCTTCCGAAGCATACCTTCTATGTGGATAACATTTTTATTTTCAATCCGCTTCCTTATGTGAATAAGATGTACTACACGGATGTAGTATTCTATCATTATTTTATAGGAAGAGATGACCAGTCGGTCAACGAGTCGGTCATGATAAAGCGAATCGATCAGCAGCTTCGTGTCAACAGGCTTATGATTGATTACTTTGACTATGATGCCATAACCGAGCGTCCGTGCATGAAGTACATGCAGAATTATGTCAATATTATGATGACAATATCATCAGCTTTTTGCGTACTTTCAAAGGATGAGGAAAATTATAAGAAAAAACATGAACTGTGGATGTATCTTAAGGAGAAAAATCCGAGACTTTATAAAAATATAATGCATACATTTCTTGGCGCTGCGCTGAGATGGGAGGGAAAGGCATCGAGGGCTGTTCAGAGAGCCGGGTACAGACTTTTTCAGAAAATAATAGGATTTAACTAAAAAAACAGCATTTAGAATCATCATTTTACGATAATTCTAAATGCTGTTTTTTATGTAATAGGAAACTTCGTTCCTGTTACACAAAAACGCTCCGCCCGGATGCGTTAGTTCCAGGTCTTTTTATCGATGAATGCCGATAATTTTGTCTCGTACATAAGCACATATACGATGCGTCCCATCACACAGCCGCCTACAACGTCGATAAGTGCATGCTGTTTGAGAAAAATGGTGGATAAACATATTAAAATACATAATATAAGAGATGCTTTTTTGATAAAACGGCTTTTAATCTTGTCTGATTTATTGATTGCAACATGCACACCTATGGAATTATATACATGTATGCTTGGAAACACATTTGTTGATGTATCCGTACTGTATAACCAGGTTACAAGTCTGTTGAACGGATTGTCCATGTCGAGTCTGTCAGGACGAAAATTATAAAGACCGTTAGGAAATACGGCACATATAATGAGATATGCAGTCATACCTATTATGAGAAAACTCATAAGCTTGACAAAATCACGCTGTGAAGCAAATATAAAATATACCGCACTTCCTGCAACATATACGAACCATAAAAGGTACGGTATTATAAATACCGGTATAAAAGGTATTACATTGTCAACCGGTGAATTAAGTCTGATAAAATCGGTTGTTATAGTGTGCTCAAGTACATAAAAAACAGCCAGATATACAGGCGTGTACAGTGTAAGCAGAGCGTGCTTGTACTTTTTAAAAAATTCCTTCATGTCTAACCCCATCCCTTATGTGTAAATTACAAAATATGCCTGTTGCCTTCAAGCAGTAGACATTGTATTATAATAGCATAGCGTTAACGGTTTAACAAGCTGTTTTTGCTATTTGCAAACAACGTCGGTTGTGGTATGATACAATAAGACCATTGGCAGATACAGTGCGTGACTGTTTACTGGCAAAGTAGAAGAAGAGGTTTACATATGAGACTTGTTATAAGAGACCTTGTCGTTACGGATAAGGATGATATATTGCTTAATAATGCCGCTTATTCCTTTTTACAAGGTAAGGCATACAGAATAAATGCACCTGAGAGAATCAAAAAAGCTTTTTTTGACTGCATATCTTATGAGGGCAGATATGAGTCGGGAAGAATTGAGCTGATGTGCGGCGGCAGAAACTGCATGTCTCCGGTTATGGTGGCACATATTGATGAGGATCCGGTGTTCCCGGAGTTTTTAACCATAAGAGAGTTTTTGAAGTATTATATGGATTTGAATTCTAAGAATATAATGCAGCCTAAGACGATTGATGAGTATCTTAACATGGTTGAACTTTCCGATATAAGGGCTGACAGACTGCTTCGTGACTTTACATGGGAGGAGAGGGTAAGACTTCAGTTTTTGTGTTTTCTCATAAGTATGCCTCCGATTCTTATAGTAGATAATATTAAAAGCATAAGCAATCTGGATTTTCTTAAGGACATCAAGGGCTATATAGACAGCATAAAGGAGAACGGAATAGTGCTTCTTGGATGCAGTGACAATACGGTTGCGGTGTTTTTAAGTGACGAGGAAGTTACGGTTGTCGATGGTTCTATACAAGGAGGAAGATAAATGCGTCAGAGGTTATTGTATCAGTTCCTTCTTGAAGCGGACAACGAAGCCGGAAGAGTCAGAAATTTATTACATATAAAGCAGCCACACAGGAGTGTGGGCACCGATAAGGTAAGTCCGCAGTCCGTGATGTGTGCGATAGGTAAGATTGTTCTCGGAATAATGTATAAGCTCATATACGTATTGCTGTTTATGTACATTCCGTATAGGATTTTGTCAAAAATCAGTGTGGCTGAAGGTTTTCAGCTCAGACAGTCTGTTGTGTACTTCACAAGCATTTTGAGCTGCATATGCGGGTCACTGATTAATTCGGGAATGTTTGATGTGGACGAGGATGCACATGCACTTTTAGACACCATGCAGGTTGAACCGTCGCTGTTTTTTAAGGAGAGAATGGTATATAAGCTGATTATAGATGCAGTGGGATTTATTCTTGCCTTCTCTGTGATTGGTATTGATTTCGGACATGCGTTTTACCTGATGGTCTGGATACTTATTTCAAGACTTCTCGGAGAATTTATTAACCTGTATGTATTCAGATATACCGGAAGGATAATTAATGAGATTCCTGTTGTAACCATAGTGATAATGGGAACCTGTGTGTTCATGGCGTATGCATTTCCATTTCTGAGAAACAGAGTTGTCGATTTAACCGTGTATCTGTATAACTATATATGGCTTCTTGCAGGGCTGGTTGTAGCGGCAGTAGTGCTTTATGAGCTTTTTAACTACGACGGATATGCATACATTGCCAAGAGCTGTATCGCACGGATGAAGGAAAAAAACAGAAAAGAGCAGGACGAGGACAAAGAGTACGGCGAGCTTGCTATGGGCGAGTATTCGGCAGACGGAAGCTTTAAGGAGTTTGGCAAGGATAAGAGCAGGGGACTGGAGTATCTTCATAAGATATTCTTTTCAAGGAATCTTGATTATGTGAGAAACATAATTCTGGTAAGATGTATTCTTATTATTGTTGCCGCTGTAGTGGGCATTGTATTGTGCAGAATGTCACCTGAGAGCACAAGGGATATTGTATGGTCGGTTCTTTGCGCGGCACTTCCGATTATGGTGTTCATTATGTATTGGCTTTCGGTTACTCCGAAGCTGTGCAAGCTTATGTTCTGTTATATGGATCTTGATATGTTTAATTCAAGTGTGTATAGAAGCAGAAGATATAATTTCAGAAATTATATGGTGAGACTCAGAATTTTGGTATTGTGTGAGCTGATTCAGGCTGTTGTCATGTGCATCTGCTTTATTGCGGTTGCTGTTTCAACAGGAAATATAGCACATATGCAAAAGCTTGTACCTGTATGTACGGGAATTATTCTGCTGTCGGTATTCTATGCCGTGTTTAATCTGCTGGTATATTATATGTGTCAGCCGTACACTGTACAGCTAAAGGCTAAAGGCTACACATTCTATGCCGCACATGCGGGAATGCTTGCCATATGTTACGGCTGTGTGTATATTAATTGTTCTGCTGCAATGTTTGATATTGTACTGGCACTGGTTCTTGCCGTTATGTTGAGCGGGGCATCTGCGCTTGTGTATTATTTTTCAAATAAAACATTTAATGTAAGATGA
>ERZ1034998.142-NODE-142-length-47497-cov-8.719890_pt1 | contig 47497 bp, 53 predicted proteins | sample MGYA00520621_ERZ1034998 | MGnify/ENA primary metagenome ERZ1034998 (study PRJEB33766, sample SAMN09781748) | gut metagenome | biome: gut microbiome | host: Homo sapiens | place: Madagascar | study: EMG produced TPA metagenomics assembly of the PRJNA485056 data set... | reverse complement strand
GTAATTAAGGATAAAAAACGGGTTTTTGGCCACAGCGAAATTTTAACCTGGCATCCTTCTCGCAACCATGATATTTTTATCTTGAATCGCAATGCCTGATGGTGTACTATAAAAATACATTGCACGGACGTAAGCTTTTTAGTAAAAATATGAGGTGTGGACTATGAAAGAGTATGGAATCGAACATTGGATCACGACTGACCGCTATGGCAACACAGTCGAATGCTTTGCAAACCGCTTCGCAGAAGTTCATACGAAAGCCCCAATTTGCTGTTGTGGAGAACATATGGCGGAGACCCGTTCCGATGAATGGGACTGCCCCAAATGTGGATGCCACTTGGAGTCTGAAGATATTGCTCGCAGAATCAATCCAGATACCTATACGACATGCTCGCTCGAACCAGACGAGGATTTTGGCGAGTACAAGTACATGGAAGATGATGACGGAACGCGTGCATTTCTTGCCGGGGCTCCTGGCTACGAGATCGACTTTTTCCATTTGATTTGAATACCCAAAACCATTTTGCCTCTGCGCTAAAAAACGCAGGGGCTTTTCTTTTGCCCGAAAATTAGTAAAATCTTGCAAAAATTAGTAAAAACTGACGCGATAAAAACATGCCCTTTTATGGGGGGAATAGAACGCGGCTTGAATGCACTATTCCTTTTATTTTGGAGGTTTTTATCATGCTCGAAAACAAATTCAAACAGGGATTGACGAAAGAACTGAAAGAACGCTTTCCCGGCTGTGTAGTGGTTCATCTCGATCCAAACGAGGTACAGGGGCATCCTGACCTTTTGGTTTTGTATGGTTCCACCTGGGCAGCACTCGAAGGCAAGCGCTCGGCAAATGCACCTCATCGTCCAAATCAGGATTATTATGTCCGTCAGATGAACGAGATGAGCTTTGCCTCTTTCATCTATCCCGAGAACAAGGAGGAAGTTCTCAATGCAATGGAACGATCATTCCAGGCTCGTGGGGCAGCACGCCTTTCTGGGCGCAAGTAAGTATCATTGACTGAACTATGATGCCCAGCGCTTGGTAGATGCTTTTATGAGTGCCCAAGCAAAGGAGAAGGGAACTCGGCTTCATGCGTTTGCAGCAGAGTGCATCGATTTAAAACAGAAGCTCCCGAAGAGCAAGAAAACCCTCAACTCGTACGTTAATGATGCAATTGGATTCCGCATGGACCCCGAGCAGGTTCTGTTTTACAGTGACAATTGTTTTGGCACAGCGGATGCAATTTCTTTCAACGAGAAAGACAATTTCCTTCGCATTCATGATCTGAAAACGGGAGCTGTTCCGGCACATATGGAACAGCTCTTTATTTATGATGCGCTGTTCTGCATGGAGTACCACGTCAAGCCGAAAGATATCCTCATCGAAAATCGCATTTACCAAAATGACGATGTTCTGGTCGAGATTCCGACGGCTGAGGTCATCGACCCTATCATGGAGAAAATCAAAGAGTACGACAAAATTATTGCCGACTTGAGAAGAGGAGCAGCGTTATGAATCCGATCGAAAAAGATATCCGAAACTATTATGGTATTAGTTCTGACTCTGATATTCTGGAACATTACGGCACGAAGCGTCATTCCGGCCGCTATCCTTGGGGCTCTGGCGATAATCCATATCAGCACTCCGGCGACTTTCTGTCTCGTGTGGAAACACTCAAGAAGAAGGGCCTGTCGGAAAATGATATTCTGGAGCAAATCAACAGCACTCTGCCGAAAGAGTACCAGATGGGCCTCACGGAGTTCCGCATTGCAAAGCAAAAAGCGGGCCATGACCGAAAAGCCCTTGAATATGACCAGATCGTGAAGCTCAAGAACGAAGGGCTCGGCTGGAAGGCAATTGGAGAGAAACTCGGCATGAGTGAGTCGAGTGTTCGTTCCAAGTACAATGGCGGCATCGGAGAGAAGGCAAGTCAGGCCGAAAAGATTGCTGAAACTTTGAAAAAAGAAGTAGACAAGAAAGGCATGATTGATATTTCTGAAGGTGCCAATCTTACACTTGGTGTCTCGGAGAGCAAGTTGGACGAGGCTGCCTATATTCTGGAAGCGGAATATGGTTATAAACGTTATGGTGTAGGTATCCGTCAGCCGACCAATATTCATCAGCAGACCAATATTACGGTGCTGGCTAAGCCTGAATTCGACCAGAAGTATGCTTATCAGCATCAGGATCAGATTGATTCGCTCGGCGATTATCATTCTGACGATGGCGGTGATACGTTCAAGAAGCTTCAGCGTCCTGCAAGTCTGGATTCCAGCCGTGTTGCCATTCGGTATGGTGATGAAGGCGGTCTGGACAAAGATGGTGTCATGGAGATTCGCCGCGGTGTTCCCGATCTCGACCTTGGCAAGAGTCATTATGCGCAGGTTCGTATCCTTGTGGATGGCGACCACTATCTGAAAGGCATGGCTGTCTATTCGGATGATCTTCCCGATGGTGTGGACATCATGTTCAACACCAACAAACCTTCCGGCACGCCCAAAATGAAGGTTCTGAAGGGAGCAAAAGCCGACCCTGATAACCCGTTTGGCGCAGCCATCAAGGCCAACGGTCAGAGTACATACATCGGCTCCGATGGCAAGGAGCATCTTTCGCCCATCAACAAGTTGAAAGAGGAAGGCGATTGGGATACCATGTCCCGAAACGTGTCCTCACAGTTCCTGTCCAAGCAGCCCAAGAAGCTGATTGAGAACCAGCTGAAACTGACCGTTGCAGATTATCAGGCACAGTATGATGAGATCATGCACTACGATAATCCAACTGTCAAAAAGAAGCTGCTGAATGACTTTGCCGATACCTGTGAAGGTACGTCCATGACGCTGAAAGCATCGGCATTTCCGGGGCAATCGACGAAAGTCATCCTGCCCATTAACCGAATCAAGGAAACGGAAGCTTACTGCCCGACCTATGAGAACGGCACTCAGCTTGCATTGATTCGGTATCCGCATGCCGGTACATTTGAGATTCCGATTGTTACTGTCAACAACAAAAACGTCAGCGGCAAGCGGAATCTTGGACAGATTCAGGATGCTATCGGCATCAATGCCAAGGTGGCAGAGCAGTTGTCCGGTGCAGACTTTGACGGCGATACCGTTATGGCTATTCCTGTCACCTCCAAAGTGCCAATTAAGTCTACTCGTCCTTTGGAACAGTTGAAAGGTTTTGATCCCAAGACTGCATATGCAGTTCCTGAAGGCAATCCCAACAACGTGCGTCTCATGAAAAAAGAAGAGAAGCAGCGTGAAATGGGCGTTATCTCGAACCTCATCACGGATATGACTCTTCGTGGTGCGTCTGAAGAGGAACTGGCGCGTGCCGTTAAGCATTCGATGGTCGTCATCGATGCCGAGAAGCATAAGCTGGACTACAAGCGCTCCGAGAAGGAAAACGGCATTAGGGAACTGAAAGAAAAGTGGCAGATCCGTGTGGATGAGGATGGCGCTACGCATTATGGCGGCGCGTCCACGCTCCTGTCTCGCCGCAAGCAGACTATCCGTGTGCCCGAGCGTCGCGGAAGCGTGCGTGTGGATAAGGAGACTGGCGAACTCATCTATAAGGAGAGCGGGCGTACATTCATCGATCCGAAGACCAAGAAAGAGCGTATTGCCGAGGATACCGTAAGTCTGATTTCCGAGACAAAGGACGCAAGAACTCTCTCTTCTGGCACCATTCAGGAAAACCTGTACGCGGACTTCTCTAACAAGCTGAAAGCTATGGCAGCACAGGCCCGCAAAGAGGCGGCCAACATGAAGGGCATCCAGCGTGATCCGGAGGCAGCCAAGACCTATGCCGCAGAAGTGATGTCGCTGAAAGAAAAGTACACCACAATGCTGGCCAATAAGCCCAAAGAACGTAAAGCTATGCTGATTGCCAATGCAAACATCAAGGCTAAGATTCAAGAATTAGGCTTAGATCCGCAGAACACTGATGACAAGAAAGAAATCAAGAAGATCTCTTCTGTTGAAATGCAGCGTGCGCGTGATAAGGTAGGTGCAAGTGGGCAGAAGTCCAAAGTCAGATTCAGCGACAGAGAATGGGAAGCTATTCAGGCTGGTGCAATTTCTGACAATATGCTGACAAAGTTTCTGAATTCTTCTGATTCGGATGAAATCGTGAAACGTGCAATGCCTAAAACTACATCTACGTTGTCTCCAGCTAAACTGGCTAAAGCAAAAGCCATGTTGCGAAGTGGCTTTGCCTCTTACAAAGAAATTGCGTTGGCCTGCGGCGTCCCCGAATCCACGATTTACGATGCGCTCACAAAATAAACAGGAAAGAGAGGCTTTGAATTATGGTTCGATGCTTTCTGACCACAGTTGATAATCCTTACAGCCCATACGATCAGTTCGAGCAGTGGTATCAGTACGACATGGATCATGGCTATAACTCGTCTGGCTTGCTTATGCGGCTGGCACAGACCTCTTCTCAGTTCACGGACAATGAAAATGCCTACGAAATTGAGAAAGCAATCGATAAAATCGTAGCAAACGATCCAATCAACATCTATACGAAGCTCAAAATCGAGATCAAGGACGATACTGACTACGCGCAAAGTGCCTAAGGGCATAGGGAGGGGGTCTCAAAATCGACACCCCCTCTCAAATCGCGCCGGTCTTTGATATTTCCCCGGAGGGAAAAATGATATTTGGGCTTTAAACATGAAAAAACGCCAATACCTTAGCCACAACAAGGTACTGGCGTTTTATAATTAGTCGTTCTGCTCTAAACGGGAAGCACTGTCTGAGATCAGTTGCAGAGTTTCTGCAATGTTACTCAAACATTCTTCCTGAGTTACAGGAACATACTTGACATTGGTGTAGTCTGAATACGAGACTACAACCGTTTGAAGATATTCGCCCATTATAATCACCTGCCTTTCTAATAAAGATGAAAAAAATGAGCGTCTCCCTTCAAATGTCAACCTCCATGATAAGTATACGAACATTTTATACTTTGTCAAGTGAGAGCAGGACCAGAACAATTGCCGAGGCCTTGGGGTGTAGACTGAGGTTTCGGCAGTTTTTGCAAAGGCTTATGGGCAAGCGCGCCTCCTGAGAGTTTTCTTTGTTCATGACGTTCGACCTCCATCGATAGTTACCCATTCTATGTTGTTCTCCTTTACATGGAATGTCTGCTTTCTCCCTTCAAAGATAAAGCACTGCAGCCACGCCCATAAGCCTTTGCAAAAGCTGAACTTAAAATCTACAACGAAAAAAGAAAGAGGGCCTTTGAATGCGACCGAAGAAGAGCACACCGGGAGAAACGGCTGTGGCTTCGGCCCGGCCCGCAACAAGCCCGGAAGCACAGGAACAGTACATGATAAACCTGACCATGCAACTGGTGGAAAGAAGACTGCGGGAAGGAACTGCTTCCAGCGCAGAAACAACGCACTTCCTGAAATTGGCCACTATGAAAGCGGACCTTGAAAAGAAAAAACTGGAAGAAGAAAACAAGCTCCTGCGGGCAAAGACCGAAACGTTGGAAAGCGCGAAGGATACCAAAGAAATGTATGCAAATGTGCTGAAAGCCATGGCGAAGTACAACGGTGTGGACGAAGACGAGGATGCCGACTATGAGTTTTAAAAGTTTTTTATCATGTGAGCTTTGTGCCGTGGTAGGGGTGATTTGTTGGTGTTTGAGCTGCTTATGAAAACCTACACAGAACTTTGCCAGTATGCCACATTTGAGGAACGTCTTGCCTACCTGCAGCTCCACGGAAAAGTGGGCAAGGATACCTTTGGCTTTGATCGGTGGCTGAACCAGAGCTTTTACCAGTCGAGAGAGTGGCGGCAGTTCCGGGACAGGATCATTGTGCGGGACGGTGGGTGCGATTTGGGGTGCAAGGACCACCCGATCGCGGACTGGGTGCTGCGGGATGGAAAGACGGTAAGGCCGAAGATCAGCATACACCACCTGAACCCCATCACGAAAGAGGACGTGATAAACCACAGCGAGAAGCTGTTGGACCCGGAGAACGCCATCTGCGTGAGCGCGGCGACGCACAAGATAATCCACTATGGCACCGGGAACGGCCCGAAGCTGCCGGACGGAGACAGAAAACCGGGCGACACCTGCCCGTGGAGGAAATGAGATGTACCCTGTACGAAAATTTGATCTCGTGGAAACTGCGTACAGCAGCAGTCTGCGGGTGAAGATGTCTCAGGCGGAAGAGATGATCCGGAGAATTTCGCCCAGTAGAGAGCGGAGCCTCGCATTGACGAAGCTGGACGAAGCACTGTTCTGGGCAAATGCAGCCATTGCAGCCGGAAGTGTGATGGACCACAAAGAATAAAAAGAAAACGATGATTCTTATAGTGAAGTGGTAAAAGAAAAGCCGATGACTGCTGGGAACAGCCATCGACGGTATATTAGCGTTGAGACACTGCGATTTCGGAAAAAAATTCTTCCATGGCTTCGTCAGCAATCCATTGTGTAATAGCACCATCGATTTGAGCCAGCAATGCATCACGGGAAGAATCGGCGAGTTGGGTGAGACTGAAAGCCGACTTGCTTCCTCTTTTGGAAATTAAAGGCGAACCGGTGGCACGGTTCAGCTTTTTCAGAGATGCATTTGGAATGTAGCGGATCGCCTTCTGTGAGAGACCTGTGCAAACTGTGTAAATGAGTTTGTGCAGGCTGCTTCCAATTTGTGCTTTCTTCTGTGCACGTAGCAATGCAGCTTTTACCATTTCACTATAAGGATCATTGTTTGCTATCATGGCCAGACTGACAACCATCATTAGTTGGCGACATTCGAGACTCTGACGGTCTTTGGTGCTGAGGTACTTGGATTCCTCTACACGAGCGTCAATCAGTGCGCGTGCCGCAAGAACAGCATCTGGGTAATGCAGAAGCGCGTCGTTTGCCTGATGGCGACAGGCCGTCATAACATTTTGCCCATTGAAAATCTGGCGATAGGTAGTGTCGCATGAGATATGGGCACGCGGCTGTTCAACACAAACAGCATTCATAAACATCCCTCCTATACTTTTGGGAGAAAAGTATAGCATGGATGCAGATGAAAGTCAAACGAGTTATCGGAGAGGAGAAATTCAAAATGGACAGTATACTGACCTCGGTGAAGAAACTCCTTGGCCTGACCGAGGAGTATACGGCGTTTGATGCAGACCTTATCATGCACATCAACAGTGTGCTGATGATCCTGAACCAGATGGGTGTGGGGCCGGAAAAAGCATTTGCCATCAGTGATGCAACGGCCACATGGAGCGAGTTTATGGGCGAGCGGACTGACCTGGAAGCGGTGAAGAGCTATGTGGCGCTGAAAGTAAAGTTGTTGTTTGACCCGCCCCAGAGCAGTGCGACCATGGAAGCAACGAAAAACCTTATCAGTGAGCTGGAGTGGCGGCTGTATGTGACGTGCGACAAGGAGGACGAGGGATGCGCAGACTGATTTTTGCTGTGAGCGGGCAGCAGCTTGCAAAGCACGGTGATTTTACCGGTGTGACGGCAGGGAGCAAGGGATACCTGCGCTGCCGCTTTGAGCTGAGCGACCCGGAATGGCTTGCGGCAAAGAAGATCGCAGTGTTCAATGACGAGCACGCGGTGACTGTAGGTGCGGACGGGGAATGTGCCGTGCCGGATGAGGTGACAGACGGCAAAAGCTTTAAGGTGTACCTTGCAGGCCAAAACGGCAAAGCCCGGATGGTGACGAACAGGGTGCTGATCGAGCAGGTGAAGTGAAATGGTGGATTTGGACAAGCAGTTTGCAGAAATGGCAGATGTGAGCGAAGAAGATACTGCCTATGACTTTGTGATCGATGAAGACCTGCGCGTGATCGCTGTGCCGGAGCGCGGTGTGGTATTGGGCGTTGAAGGCGACAAAGATGTGAACCGTGTGCGCTTCCGTATGAACCGGTACTACCGCGGTACTGATCTTTCGGACTTTAACATCCGAATCAACTACCGTCCGGCTGAGGGTGAGATCAGCTACTTCCCGGTCACCGAAAAGACCGTGGCGGAAAATGCTATTTCCTTTGTCTGGCTGGTTGGTGCGGACGCTGTTGCCGCCAAAGGCACAGTTTACTTTATCGCCCGCTTCTTCACAGCAGAGGAAAACGGTGACATCGTACAGGAGTTCAACACGACACTCGGCAATGCCCGCACACTGGAAGGACTGGCCGTCGATGCACAGGCAGAGGACAAGCCGGTAAAAGACCTTTTGGCGCAGCTGGAGTACGACCTGAAAACATACACGGCTCCTTTTGTGCAGCAGGCGAAAACGTATGCTGAAAATTCTGCACAGAGCGCTGACCACTCTGCAATAAGTGCCCGCAATGCAGCAACCTATGCAGGCGCAGCAGGAACCAGCGCTCAAAATGCAGAGGCGAGTGCCGGCAAAGCGGAGAAGGCACTGAAAAAAACGCAGGAACTTGCCAATGAAGTAGGTGTAAAAGTCACGACAGACACAAGTCTTTCAGTTCGCGGCGCTCCGGCGGATGCAGAAGCGACCGGTAAAAGATTTAAGACTATGGACTCCGCTCTGAGCGACCGCTACACCAAAGAGGAAACAGACGAGCTGCTGAAAAACGTCGATCCGTTTCCGGTTGGCAGCATTTTCCAGACGATCAGCAGTACAAGCCCCGCAGCGATGTTCGGCGGGATTTGGGAAGAAATTGCACAAGAAAGAACATTGATGGGTGCCAGCGATATCCATGCGGCCGGAAGCATGGCAGAAGCCGGTCTGCCGAACATCACGGGCTTTATCTACAATATATCCGGCTGGGTGAGTGGTGACAATAAAAAAGAGGATGAAATTGCATCGGGTGCTTTTAAGTATAAGAAGGGCGAATACAGCTCTTGGAACTTTGAGGGCACAACAAGCTATTCGCATCGTGCACATAAAACAGATTTTGATGCCTCGCTCTCAAACGCCATTTACGGCGCAAGCGATACTGTACAGCCCCCTGCGTACTTTGTGCACATCTGGGAACGGATGGGCTACCTGCTGAACATTTATGCGGAGGTCGGAAGCTCACTGACGATTACGGATGGTGTCACTACGGTTGAGGATGTTATGGATGCTTCCGGACGGTATTCCAGAGAACTTCCCAATACTGGCACATGGACTGTCACAGCCGTGAAGAACGGATTTACGGAAGCAGAAACATTCAAGGTGAGCTCTTATGGAGTGTTCACTGCGGATTTCACCATTAAAACGTTCGGCGTGGTCTGGGACTACAATGCCAGTTCCACAACTCTTACGCGCCTGACCAAAGCAACAGACCCGAACGGCTTTGTAACGACTGACATTACCACTGAGCCTGTTGCGGCAGTAGGAGCAACCGGTGGCCGCAGTCCATTTGACAGTTACATGCCGTGGAGCGGGATGGAAGAATATAATATCGTAAGCGGTGCTGTTGGCGTGAAACGCGGCGATCAGGGCTTTTCCAGAGCAAACGACACCGTAGTGCTTGTTCCGGAATTCTATTACAAAGTTGTGGACGATGCCACCAACAAAAAGCGCTATTTCTACATTTCCGACAGGGCAAGCAGTGGCTTTGACAAGCATCCAGGCAGCGGGCGGTATGTTGGCAAATACAAAACCGGCACAGGATACGTATCCAAGACCGGTATTACCGCATTACAAAAACTTACAAGAGCAGCCGCTCGTACAGGGTCCACGGCAAAAGGCTCCGGATGGTATCAATTTGACTATGCAGCCTACTGTGCAATCATTTTACTCTATATCGTAGAGTATGCCGATTGGGATAGTCAGACAAAAATCGGGCAAGGCATTGTCTCTAACACAAGCGCATCTATTGATTCTGGAAAAACTGATAGCATGACATATCACACTGGTAGAGCCTCCGGGACAGATGGCTCGACTGCCGTTCAGTATCGACATATTGAGGACCTGTGGGGTACTATCTGTACTTTTGTAGATGGCATTAACTTTAACGGCGGCACCGTCTATATCTGCACGGATTTCTCCAAGTATGCCGACGATACTGCTACCGGATATACCAAGATCGGAACCAGAGCAACATCCTCCGGTTACATCAAGACGCTTGGATTCTCGGCAGCTGCGCCATGGGCGATTTATCCCTCTGCTGTTGGAGGAAGTGAGACTACCTACATTCCGGATTACTTGTGGGCTGATGCCAGCAACTGGACGCTTCCTTTGACAGGCGGCTTTACCAGTTCTGGCACGAAAGCAGGCCTGTTCTATATGGACTGCTTTTATTCGTCTCGTGCGGAATCGTACTCCGGTTCCCGCCTCATGTACATTCCGCAGAATTAAGGGAAGGAGGCTTTGACTCATGAAGATTATTGATGAAACCGGCGCCATTGTCGAGAACCCCGACCTGACGCTTGGGCATCTGGTGGGCGACACCGAACCTTTGGAGCACCCCGCTGTGGAAGGGGTAGAAGAAGTGAGCCACTACGAAACCGTGGCGGAGTACCCGAACGGCGGCAAGGATGTGCGGAAAGTGATCGATACGCCCGGCGTGCCTGCAAAGCCCGCGTGGATAGAGCAGGTGCCCATCCAGAGGTACATCCGATACACGGAGGAAGAGCTGACCGCGCAGGAAGAAGAGCGCAAGAAGCAGGAAGCAGAGGACAAGCTGCCGGAAACGGTAGCGGCATTGCAATCCGCTCTGGCCGACGCTGACGCGCTGAACCTTGATCAGGACTACCGCCTGACTCTTTTGGAGCTGGGCGTGACCGATGATGAAACGACTGAATAAAGAGAAAGGAAGTTTTTACTATGGCACTTTATAACACTTGCAAGCGTATGATCGAGCGTGGCCAGACCGCTGGTATGACAAAGAAGCTGGACATTTTTTACGCTGCCAACAAGCTGACCGACGAGCAGTACGCAGAGCTGACTGAAATGCTGGCCGAAAAGACCAGCGCAGCAAAGGCTGACGAGTAAACACAGGAGCTGAAATTTCAAAATGGCACTCTCGAACACGGCGACGCCGATCTACTACGGCCGGTTCCGGGAGGCCGTGATGCGCGGGGAGATCCCCGTTTGCAGAGAAATCAGCATGGAGATGAACCGGATCGACGACCTGATCGCAAATCCGGGCATCTACTATGACGACAAGGCCATCAACGGCTTTATCGCGTTCTGTGAGGACGAACTGACACTGACCGACGGCGGCGACGTGAAGATGCTGGACAGCTTTAAGCTGTGGGCAGAGCAGATCTTTGGTTGGTACTACTTTGTGGAGCGGAGCGTGTACGTGCCGAACCCGCATGGGGCAGGCGGACACTACGAGACCAAGCGCATCAAGAAGCGGCTGGTGACGAAGCAGTATCTTATCATCACACGCTCGGCCGCAAAGACCATGTACCTGGAGTTTTTGCAGGCGTACTTTATGACCGCCAACACGAACACCACCCAGCAGCTGACCACAGCACCCACCATGAAGCAGGCCGAGGAAGTGCTGGCACCGTTCCGCACCGCATTGGCGCGCGCAAAAGGGCCGGTGCTGAAGTTTATGACCGAGGGCAGCCTGCAGAACACCACCGGCGCAAAGGCAGACCGCGTGAAGATGGCAAGCACCAAAAAAGGCATTGAGAATTTTCTGACCAACAGCCTTTTGGAAGTGCGCCCTATGACCATTGAAAAGCTGCAGGGCAGGCGCGACACTGTTGCCACCGTGGACGAATGGCTGAGCTGCGACATCCGAGAAGACCCCATTGGTGCCATTGAGCAGGGTGCGGCGAAGAATGAGAACTACCTGATCGTTGCGGCAAGCAGCGAGGGCACGGTGCGCAACGGATGCGGCGACGACATCAAAATGGAGCTGCTGAGCATCCTGAAGGGGGAGTACATCAACCCTCATGTGTCCATCTGGTACTACAAGCTGGACAGCATTGAGGAAGTGGGTCAGCCGGAGATGTGGCTGAAGGCGAACCCGAACCTGGGCAAGACCGTAAGCTACGAGACCTACCAGCTGGACGTGGAACGAGCCGAAAAATCGCCCAGTGCCAGGAATGACATCCTTGCAAAGCGCTTTAACCTGCCGATGGAGGGTTACACATACTTTTTTCCGTATGAAGAGACCCTTTGCCACCGACCGAGAAGCTACTGGCAGATGCCGTGCGCCATGGGCGCAGACCTGAGCATGGGCGATGATTTTTGTGCGTTTACGTTTTTGTTCCCGCTTTCAAGCGGATATTTTGGGGTGAAGACGCGGGACTACATTACCAGCTACACATTGAGCCAGCTGCCCGTGAGCCGGAGAAACCAGTACGAAGAGTTCATGAAAGAGGGGACATTGTTCGTATTTGACGGCACGGTGCTGGACATGATGCAGGTATACGAAGACCTTGACAATTTTGTGCAGCAGAACCAGTACGACGTGCGGGCGTTTGGCTACGACCCGTACAACGCGCAGGAATTCGTGGAGCGCTGGGGACAGGAGAACGGCACCTTTGGCATTACGAAAGTGATTCAGGGTGCGAGGACCGAGAGCGTGCCGCTGGGTGAGCTAAAAAAGCTCTCCGAACAACGGAAACTTTTGTTTGACGAAAAGCTGATGGAGTTTGCAATGGGCAACTGCGTTGCACTGGTGGACACCAACGGCAACCGGAAGCTTTACAAGCAGCGGCAGGACCAGAAGATCGATGCAGTGGCCGCCATGATGGATGCTTACATTGCGTGGAAGCAGAACCGGGATGCGTTTGAGTGATTACTTTTTCTTGGGTTTGAATTTGGCACTATAAGCATTTGCCGCTGCATCTGCCAAAAGCCAGCCAAACTTTTGGAGAAATTCAAGAATTTGTGCATCAGTGGCCCATTCGGTAAGAACATGAAGCGCACCACCAATGCGTTCATTTTCTTTGCCATTAAAGAACCTCTTGCTAGGACCTTCTTTATAACGAATCGCCTTACCATCTCTTATTTCAGTCCACACGGTCGAACCACCGTTGGTTCCAAAAAGATCACCGACGATACCATTGAACTCGCCGCTTTTAAAACGCTTTATAAGATTTCGTTCTTCGTTTGTCATGATAGTACCCTCATGTATCAAGTCGCCTTACGACCCTCAGCCTTACCGGTTGCAATGTAGTGCTCATAATATTTCGCATTATCATCGCCAAATGCGGCGGCAAGGTCAGGATTGTTTGCCTTGTATGCAGCAAGATTAAAAGACTTGCTACCTTGGCGGCCTTCTTTCATACCGGACGTTATGAAATGCTCATAATATTTGTACTGGTTATTCCCATAGAGATTAGCTAAATCTGGATTCAGCGCTTTATAATCTTTATAGTTGTAAACCGGACGATACTGTTTTAAGTCACTATTATAATTCTCGTTGCTTAAAGAGTCGTTTAAACGATTAGCTTCAGCTACTGAACCAACAATTGTTTCTACTGTTCCATCCATATAGGTCACGACAACTTTTTGCAAACGGACATAAGAAAAGACATTACTATACCAAGCGTTGTTAAAGGTTGTTCTCTTTTCAAAGGTTCTGTTTTTTATCTCAGCATCTGTTAGATATATGTCTGAATTGATGTTATACGGATCGGGCTGAATTAAATAATTCCCATCAAAATCGATCTTGACATCATAAATTTTTTCATTGTATGAAATACGCTTTGTCGCATTTTGATAGTTTAGAAAACTTTCATACCGAGTTTTATCAAGGGAAATTTCTTTTTCAGGCTCCGATGGGCCAACAACCTGTAAATGTATAGTGGAACTATGAGTTATTTCGTCCTCAGTCGGATCATCAACACGGTTGTATAGTGTGAAATACCAGTCGTAATACTTGATAATCTTATCAGTGTTATTTCTATACCATAGTGTTGGCGACCAGCCGTTTGCTGAATTGTGAGAAATAGATACATAACTTAGCTCGACCGACGGCTTTTCTTCCATTGCAAAGGCTGGCAATGTGAGAAAAAAACTCATTGCTAGCACAGCCAGTAGAACACTAAATCTTCTCTTCATACCAAATTCTCCTCAGTCATCGTCAGCACTGGCCCAGTCGATGTTCTCAGTGCCGCAGGACGGGCAAGTCCAGTAGCCTTCCTCATTATCACCATCTTCCCAAGGCTGGGTATAGGGCGCTCTCTTAAGGGATGCTCCGCAGTTGATACAGTAGTTTTCCATGATATGCTCCTTTCACATTTTGGGTTTATTAGCGTGTGCATTCATGATCTCGGCGAATAGTTTGGTGTTCGCCAAGAGGAATACCTTTTTCTTCTGCTTCTGCTCGTTTGGCCGCAGACGGGTAGCGGTTGTCGGACATGTTTACAATACAGCCTTTGCGAGGAAATGTGATTGGTTCACGAGAACTCGGCTCAGAAGTTTCATTCGGCGATTCTACAGGAGCAGCAATTTCTTCCGAGACTGACGGAGCTCCTAAATTGGAGGATGCCTGAGCCGAAGCAGATGCGCTGTTTTCACAAGGGGTATCTTTGCCATACTCCAATATTTCCAAAACGGCTTGGCCCAAAGTGAAGAGTCCGGTAAAGAAAGCTGCGGTTTCTACAGGATGCTCGACAACAAATGTCTTGATTTTACTGATTAGCCCTTTGCACTTTTTGGTCGGTGCTTTTGGCTGGACCTGGACTGGTGGGTTTTCATTTTCGGGAGTCGATGGTTCTGGCGCATCCTCAGATATCGCCTTGTCTTCTTCAGGCAAGGATTCTTCTTCAATCTTTTCGTTATCTTCCATAAAAATCTTCCCTTCCTCACATCCAAATGCTGTTAATGCCAGTATAGCACGGGGGGGGGTATGAATGCAATAGGATGTGAAAGAAGGTGAATAAACTGGAAAATCAAAATGACTGGTGGAGTTATCTTGCACACGGCCAGGATGGCAGCTGGGCAAACCATAAGTATTACGCGAGAGTGGCGGTGGGTACCAGCGGCGGACATGTGCAATACCGGTACTTTTACTCGAAAGACGAGTACGGTGCGTACCAGAAAAATAAGGCTGGTACCCGGAAAACGTATGCCGAGATGGAAAAAAGCAATGACTTTGCTCCCCGCAGCACAAAAACGGATGATGCTCTCACTGCAAAGGAGCCTTCTGAATGGCGAAAGCGGCGGCAGGAGCAAGCGGACCGGGAAGCCCGCATCCGTACCGGGAACAAGCGGCTGACCGGAAAAATCGGCAGTGAGAAGCACTGGAACGGCCGCACGGTTTACTATGCGGAAGAACAGTACCGGGGTGAAAACGGAAAGCTTAGCGCGAGGAAGAAGTTTATCGACCGGGATACGTACGACCAGATGCAGCTGACGAACCGACGGAGAGAGCGTGCTACCACTGAAACCGAAAAAGAAAAACAGGCCAGAACAAAAGCTGCGAGAAAGCGGTACGACAAGAAAATGTCTGGTACGAGGCGCAAGCGTGCGATCCAAAAAGGAATGCAAACGGTGCTCCGACTGCTGAACGGGAAGAAATGAGGTGATAACAAAAATGCAGGCATACAGCAATACCCTGTGCCACTGGGGCATCAAGGGCATGAAGTGGGGCGTGCGGCGGTACCAGAACAAGGACGGTACGCTGACCGCAGCCGGAAAGAAGCACTATGCCGGGGATGGGAACGCCGGTGAAGGTGAGACCGCAAAGACAGAGTACGCCCCGAAGCGGAAAGGCGGCAAGGCCGAGGACTACTCGGACGAAGAACTGCGGGCACGGATCAACCGTTTGCAGATGGAAAAACAGTACCGCGACCTGCAGGGGGACACCAACATCCGCGCAGACGACCCGAACCGGGAACTGAAAGCCGAAAAAGAACGGCTGCAGTTACAGAAGGACGTGAAACAGCTGCGCAACGACGTGTACGGCGGGCAAAGCTTTGTGAAGAGCGTAATGAAAGACGCCGGGAAACAGTTCCTGACGAAGGCCGTGGCGGGTGCGATGAGTTACAGCGCAAAGCAGTTTGTGACCAGCACTTTTGAAAACCCTGATTTGGCAAATGCCATTGTGAGCGGCAGCGCCAGCGGCGGACAGGCAAAGCAGGACGACAAGAAGAACTGACCGGGAGGAAAAAAATCAAAATGGCGATAAACGTTGGCTCCCGCCTGAAACGGGCGTGGAACGCCTTTACGAACCGGGACCCTCCCGGCAAGAACTACTACGGCGGAGGGAGTAGCTACCGGCCTGACCGGGTGAGGCTGAACCGTGCAAACGACCGCACGATCATGACCGCCATTTACACCCGCATTGCCATGGATGCGGCGGGCATCACGATCAACCATGTAAGGCTCGATGAAAACGGACGCTATGACAAAACCGTTGATTCGGGCCTTAATTGCTGTTTGAACCTTTCCGGCAACAAGGACCAGACCGGCAGGGCACTGCGGTATGACATGTTCCTTTCCGTACTGGACGAGGGCGTGGCGGCACTGGTGCCGGTGGACATGGATGTGGACGAGGAGACCGGCAAAGAAAAGATCCTTTCCATGCGGGTTGCAAAGGTGAAAGAGTGGTACCCCGATGATGTGCGGCTGGAAGTGTACAACGACCGGACCGGGCAGAAAGAGGAGATCACCCTGCCGAAAGCAGAGGTGGCATTGATCGAGAACCCGTTCTACGCCGTGATGAACGAGCCGAACGGTACGATCCAGCGCCTTGTCCGCAAGCTGAACCTGATGGACGTGGTGGACGACCAGCTGGGGTCTGAAAAGCTGGACCTTATCATCCAGCTGCCCTACGTGGTGCGCAACGATATCCAGAAAAAGAGAGCGGACGACCGGAGAGCCGAGATCGAGCGGCAGTTGACCGGCTCCAAATACGGCATTGCCTACACCGATGGTTCGGAACACATTACGCAGCTGAACCGCAGCCTTGAAAACAACCTTCTGAAAACCGTGGAATACCTGACCAACATGGCATACAGCCAGTTGGGTATCACCCCGGAGATCATGAACGGTACGGCAAGCGATGCAGTGATGACGAACTATGAGAACCGCACCATCGAACCCCTTGTGGCAGCAGCCGTGGACGAGCTGAAGCGGAAGTTTTTGACCGAAGAGGACCGGAAGGAAGGCCACGAGAGTGTGATGTACTTCCGCGACCCGTTCAAGCTGGCACCGGTGAGCGCCGTTGCCGAGATGGCGGACAAGTTTACCCGCAATGAGATCCTGACGAGCAACGAGTTCCGGCAGCTGCTGGGAATGAAGCCCTCGAAGGACCCGAAGGCGGACGAACTGCGGAACAGCAATATTTCGCAATCCGATGCGGAAATTGCTGCGAGGAACAAAACGATCACGGCTGGAAAGGAAGCCGTAGAAAGGAGTATGGCAAATCAAAATGGCGAAGTTTGATTATGACTGCAGCGGCTGGGCCACGAAGGCAAAGACCAAGTGCTATGATGGCCTGACCATTGCACCGAATGCGTTCCAGGAATGCGACGGCAAAGTTGTGACCATGGTGTATAACCACGACCACGACAATCTGGATAACGTTCTTGGACACTGCCTGCTGGAAAACCGGCCCGGGGGCATGTACTGCTACGCAAAGTTCAACGACACGGACACCGGCCGGACCGCGAAGGCCTGCGTAGAAAACGGCGATCTGAACGCTTTTTCCATCTATGCAAACTGCATCAAGAAGACGGGCAATACCGTCCAGCACGGCATTATTCAGGAAGTGAGCCTTGTACTGGCAGGGTGCAACCCCGGTGCACTGATCGACGAGGTAGTGAAGCACAGTGCCGACGAGGACTACGAGGGCGGCGAAGCGTTCATCTACACAGACGGCGGCCTGAGCATTGCCCATGGACTGGACCCGGACGGTGAACCGCTGGACGACCTTGTGCACAGCGGTGATGCAGCGACCGATGAATCAACACAGGAGGAAGCCGAGATGGCGGACGAACAGAAGGATGGCAAGACGCTGAAAGAGGTGTACAACAGCATGACACCCGAACAGCAGGAATGCTGCCACGCACTGGTGGGCCTTGCCTTGGAAGAGCGTGACAGCGAAGAGACTGACGGTGAGGAGGAAGAAACCGTGAAGCAGAACGTATTTGAGAAAGACACGAAGGGCACCGTGCTGAAGCACAGCATGGACGAGATCAACAAGGTGGTGAAGACCGCCAAGACCTGCGGCACCATGAAGGCTGCTTTTGCAAATGCCGGTATTGAGGACAGCGAGGTGAACGCCCTGTGTCACGGCATTGACAACATCGACTGGCTGTTCCCGGAAGATCACCTGCTGGACACCCCGCCCCGCATCATTGACAAGCCTGACGACTGGGTGAGCGTGGTGATGGGCGGTGTGAAGCACATCCCGTTCAGCCGCTTCAAGAGCCTGTTTGCAGACCTGACCGAGGACGATGCACGTGCCAAGGGCTACGTGAAGGGCAACTACAAGATCGAAGAGGTGTTCGGCCTGCTGCGCCGCTCCACCGGCCCGACCACCGTGTACAAGAAGCAGGAGCTGGACCGCGACGATGTGGTGGACATTACCAGCTTTGACGTGGTGGCATGGCTGCGCAACGAGATGCGCTACAAGCTGAACCGTGAGCTGGCACTGGCCTATATTCTGGGTGATGGCCGCATGGCAGCAAGCCGTGACAAGATCGACGAGAACTGCATCCGCCCGGTGTTCAACGATGCAGACCTGTTTACCATCAAGGTACAGGTGAAGACCACCGGCATGACCACCGTGGAGGACAAGTACAAGGCCTTTATCAAGCAGGCCATCCGTGCCCGCAAGGACTACCGCGGCAGCGGCACCCCGACCATGTTCACCACTGAGGATGCCCTGACCGAGATGCTGCTGCTGGAAGACGGCATGGGCCGCCCGCTGTACACGGACGAGGCCGCACTGGCCCGCAAGCTGCGCGTTGCCAAGATCGTGACCATTCCCGAAATGGAAGGCCGCAAGGGTGCCAAGGGCGGCGATCTGGCTGCCGTGATCGTGAACCTGGCCGACTACACCGTGGGTGCAGACAAGGGCGGTGCCGTGAGCATGTTCGATGATTTCGACATCGACTTCAATGCACAGAAGTACCTGATCGAGACCCGCTGCTCCGGCGCACTGACCAGCCCCTACAGCGCTATGGCCATTGAGTGGGCTGCTTAATGCACCCTCTCAGAAAAACTATTTAGGAGGATGAACGATGCTGAAACCCTGTTACGAGACCGGCTATGACCTGCATGTGGCAAACTACATTGCCTACGCAAATGAGACCAAGCTGTATGAGGATGCCGACCACAAGACCGAGGCTGCGCAGGAAGACTGTGAGAAGGCCTTTAAGCTGGGCCGACTGATGATCGATAACGGCACCGAGCTGTGCCAGGCGGTGGCAAAGACCAGTGCAGGCTTTGTGGCCTACAACGGCAAGGCTGCTGTGACCTACACCGCCAAGGCCTGATTCTTCAGGCTTTGAGGTTAGCGCAAACTAATCAAAATGGAGTGAAAGTGCTATGAGCAAGTGGTTTGGGAAGCTTGGTTTCGTGGAGACCAAGGAGACAGAGCCGAGTGTTTACTCGGAGATCGTGACAGAGCGTGACTGTTACGGCGACCTGACACGGAACACGCGCAGGAACCAGTCCGGCGACAAGGTGAACGACGATATTTCCCTTGCGAACACGCTGAGCGTCCTTGCCGACCCGTATGTTCAGGAGCACTTTTGCAATCTCCGGTATGTGACGCTTTACGGCGGAAAGTGGAAGGTGACGGATGCGAGTGTGGAATACCCCCGCATCGTGCTGACGCTGGGAGGGCTTTATCATGGCAGTGAAGCTGAGTGAACGGCGAAGCGGGCTGGATGCGCTTTTGCGCAGCATCGTGAAACAGCGGTGCGGCAGCGAGAACGTGTACTACCAGCCGCCGGCGAACCTGCGGATGAAATACCCTTGTATCTGCTACGAGCTTGCGAAGATTCGTAATAGAGATGCAGACAACAGTGTGTACGGCCAGACCTTCCATTACAGCGTGACCGTGATCGACACAAAACCGGACAGCGAAATGACGGCGGCCGTGAGTTTGCTTGCAAAGGCTTCTCATGACCGCCATTTTATTTCGGACAACTTATACCACGACGTATTCAACGTGTGGTACTGATGCCTATTTATAAAGGAGGACAAAACCCTATGGCAAAACTGAATTGGGACGTTGACGGTACCCGCAAGTTCCACGCCGGTGTTTCGCATGGCGTGGTTTACCCCAAGGCTGACAGCGAAGGCTATGACAATGGTGCACCCTGGAACGGTCTGACCGGTGTGACCGAGAGCCCCAGCGGCGCGGAACCCACCGACCTGTGGGCCGACAACATGAAGTACGCCCGCCTGATCTCCGGCGAGGACTACGGCTTTACCATTGAAGCCTACATGTACCCGCCTGAGTTTGAGCCCTGCGACGGCCTGGCTGCCCCCGTGAAGGGCGTGCGCATTGGCCAGCAGAAGCGCAAGGGCTTTGGCTTTACCTGGCAGACCAAGGTGGGCACCGATCAGGACCCCGATGCCGGTTACGTGATCCACGTGGTGTGGAACGCCACCGCAAAGCCTGCCGAGAAGAGCCACGAGACCATGAACGACAGCCCGGATGCCGAGACCTTCAGCTGGGAGTGCGACACCGTGCCGGTGAACATTGCGGGCCTCAAGGCTTCTGCGGTGGCAGAGTTCGACAGCACCGAGCTGACCGCAAAGCAGATGAAGGCAGTGGAAGACCTGCTGTACGGCACTGACAGCACCGAAGCACAGCTGCCCACCCCGGACGAGCTGCTGGAAGCTGTGAAGACCGCAGCGTAAAAAATCAAAATGGCATAAGAAGGGAGAAGCAACATGCTGAAAAAGACTATCACCTACACCGACTATGACGGTGTGCAGCGCACCGAGGACTTCTATTTCAACCTCTCGAAGGCTGAGATCACCGAGATGGAGCTGAGCATGGAGGGCGGCATGCGCGCCTACATCCAGAAGATCATTGCGGCAAAGAGCCAGCTTGCGCTGGTGACGCTGTTCAAGGAGATCGTGATGAAGGCCTACGGCAAGAAGAGTGCGGACGGCCGCCTGTTCATGAAGAACGATGCGATCCGTGCCGAGTTTGAGGCCCACCCGGCCTACAGCATGATCTACATGGATCTGGTGACGGACGAGGCGAAGGCAAGCGCCTTTGTGAACGGCATTATGCCCGCAGACGCACAGAACGTGAACCCGGCCATGGAGATGGCTGCAACTGCAAATGCTGCGCCCGCACTGAGCGTGGCACCGAATCAGGGCTGATAAGGCCCTCCCCGTTATGGGGCGAAAGAGCTGACCGCGTAAAAAACGGTCCGCTTTTTCTTTTTGCCTGAAAAAGGCACACATTTGAATGCACAGGGAGAGTGAAAAAAAGATGCTGGAACTGCAGATTCCCGGCGAAGAACGCTGGGATGAGCGAACAAACATGTTCGTATACGACGAACCGGTAACTTTGAGGTTGGAATACAGCCTGCTCTCCCTGTCTAAATGGGAAAGCAAGTGGCACAAGCCGTACTTGGACGAAAACACAAAGAAAACGCGTGAAGAAACGCTGGATTTCGTCCGGTGCATGACCCTGACAAAGGGCGTGGACCCCGCTGTTTATGCAAGACTGCGGCGGGAGGACTGGCTGGCCATTCAGAAATATATGAGCGACCCTATGACGGCCGCGACCTTTAAAGACCGCAAAGGCGGCAAGAAGCGTGCACGCTACCAGACGGCAGACCTGTTCTATGCCGCCATGGCAAGCTACGGCATCCCGTTCGAGTGCGAAAAGTGGCATTTGAACCGGCTTTTGGCGCTGATCCGGGCCTGCGGGGAGGAAAATCTGCCGCCCGAAAAGATGGGCAAGCGGGAACAGGCGGCACACATCCGCGCCCTGAACGCACAGCGCAGGGCAAAGATGCACTCAAGGGGGTAAGCGCTTTTGAGCAAGGTGATCGAGATACGGCAGAAAGGCGACTTTAAGAAAAGCCTGACCTTTCTGAGCCACATCAAGAGCTGGAACGTGCGGCCCATTTTGGAAAAATACGGAAAACTGGGTGTGGAGCGGCTTTACGATGCCACGCCGAAAGCGACCGGAAAGACAGCGGCAAACTGGAGCTACGAAATCAAAATGGACAAAAGCGGGGCCACCCTTTGCTGGAAAAACTCCAACATTGTGGACGGCGTGCCCGTTGCAGTGATCTTACAATACGGACACGGGACGAGAAACGGAGCCTATGTGCAGGGAGTGGACTACATCAACCCTGCGCTGGCTCCGATTTTTTTGGCCCTTTCCGATGAACTGTGGAAGGAGGTTCGGGATCTTTGAGCCAGGAAGTGGACGAGCGCGTAGTAGAAATGCGGTTCGACAACGCGCAGTTTGAAAAAAATGTGCGGCAGACGATGCAGAGCCTTGAAAAGCTCCACGACAGCTTACAGCTGGACGGCGCTGAAAAAGGATTTGAAAAGCTCAGCGATGCATCGGCCAAAGTGGACTTTGACGAGATGCAGGGTGCGCTGGATAACCTGAGCGGCAAATTTTCGGCCGTGGAAGTGATGGGCGTGAGCGCCCTGATGCACATTACCAATCAGGCCATTGACACCGGTGAAAAGCTGGTGAAGAGCCTGAGCCTCGATCAGGTAACGGCAGGCTGGAACAAATACGCCCAGAAGACCGCCAGCGTGCAGACCATCATGAACGCGACGGGCAAGAGCATTACCAAGGTGAACAGTTACCTTGACCGGCTGATGTGGTTCTCGGACGAGACCAGTTACGGCTTTACTGACATGACGAGCGCCCTTTCCACGTTGACGAGTGCGGGCGGCGACATTGAAAAGATGATCCCGATGATCATGGGCATGGCAAACGCCACGGCCTATGCGGGCAAGGGCGCGGCCGAGTTCCAGCGGGTGATCTACAATCTTGCGCAGAGCTACGGCACCGGTGCCATCCAGCTGATCGACTGGAAGAGCGTGGAGCAGGCGGGCGTTGCAAGCCAGCAGCTGAAACAACTGCTCATTGACACCGGCGTGAGCCTTGGCAAGATCAAGAAAGGCGATGTGACCACCGGCACCTTTGACAACAGCCTGCAGAAGAAGTGGGCCGACAAAGAGGTGATGGAGACTGCCTTTGGTAAGTACGCGGAATTCAGCGAAGCCGTGAAGAAAATGGTGGACGCAAACCCCGGTATGCTGGCCACGCAGGCCATTGACGCGCTGGCCGACCAGTACGACGAAGTAGCCGTGAAAGCCTTTAAGGCGGCACAGGAAGCAAAGAGCTTTAGCGAAGCGGTGGATGCGACGAAGGATGCAGTCAGCTCCGGCTGGATGGAGACCTTCGACATTCTGTTTGGCAACTACGAGGAAGCAAAGGGCTTCTGGAGTGACCTTGCAGAAGAGTTCTGGACTATGTTCGCAGGCGGTGCGGCAGGGCGGAACAACTGGCTGAAGAGTGCCTTTGACCTGGCCTTGACCAGCTGCTGGGAACGGACGGCTTTGGCGAAGCCGGAGACAATTTTACAAATTTGTTGGAAACGAGCCTGACACGAAGTGGCCTGCTGACCGAAGAAGCAATCGACAATGCAGGCAGCTTCCAGAAGGCATTGGAAGAAAGCGGTGTGACAGCCGAACAGTTGTATGCAGTATTGACGCAAAATGCGCAGGGCTATACAGAGATTGCCCAATGGAGTGACACCGAGCTGAAAAAGAACAAGCTCAGCCGCGAGGGCGTACAGAAACTGGCAGACGCCTACGCTTCCATGGCGGAGAAAATTCAAAATGGCAGTGTGAACCTGGACGATCTTGCCGGGAAGATGAACGAGCTTTCCGGACGGGAGCATTTCTTCAATGGCATCCTGAACGTGCTGGAAGGTATCAACAGTGTGCTGACGCCGATCCGGGATGCGTTTGGCGATGTGTTCATGACCGACGGAAGCCCGCTGTACAACTTCCTGAAGGAATTTGACGAGCTGACCGGAAAGATGGCACTGAGCGAAGAGACCGGCGCGAAGGTGCAGAAAGTATTTACCGGCGTTTTCCGGGTGCTGAGCATCGGACTGAAAGGCGTAAAGACGGTAGGCAAAACGGTCTTTACGATTCTGGAAAAGCTGCTGGACCTTTTGAGCCCGCTGGGAGACGTGCTGCTGAACATCGGGGCACGCATTGGTGACGTACTGACATGGGTGGACAAGAGCCTTGACCATGCTGACAGCCTGACCGATGTACTGGCCATTCTTGTGGGAGCAGTGGCAGCGCTGGTGAGCCCCATCGTGGACGTGGCAAAGGGCGTGCAGAGCCTTGTGCGCGGCGGCAGCATGGAAGACGCCAAGAAGCAGTTTGGCGCATTTGGCACGGTGGTGGACGCCGTGGGCAGTGTGCTGGACAAATTCAAAATAGGCAGTGTCTCGGCCGGAAACATCATTGGCGGGGTGTTCCAGGTGCTGGGCGGCATTCTGCTGACGGCATTTGACGGCGTGGGGGCACTGATCGGCAGTGCATTCAATGGCTTCAAGGATGCCGGAAAGACAGTAGAGGATTTTAAAGACAGTCATGTGCCGATGCTGGAGAACATCCGGGACACGGTGCTGAGCCTGCCGGAGAAAGCCGAAGAAGTGCTGAAAGACTTTGGCGGAACGCTGAGCGGAATCATGGATAACATTGCTTCTGCGTGCAAAACGGCGCTGGAAGCGGTGAGGGATTTCTTTAACCTGCAGGACGGCATTGACATTTACCGGCTGCTGGCACTGATCGACGTGGGAGCACTGGCACTGGCCATTTACGGTGCGACGAAGCTACTGAAAAAAGCCAGCGACACCCTGAAGAATACCTTTGCGAACCCGGTGGCGGATTTCCTGAACGCAATGACGGCTGCGGTAAAAAGCTGGACTGCGGCACATACCACGAATAACCTTGCAACGGCAGCGAAAGGCATTGCAACGGCGGTGGCGCTGCTGAGCGGGAGCATGTATCTGCTGAGCAAGATCGACGACCCGACGAAGGCGGCGCTGGCGCTGGGAAGCGTGATCGCTGAATTGTTCGGCATGGTGGTCGCTTTGAAGGTGCTGGCAGCGACCGACCTGGCCGGCCTTGACACGGCAAAGCTGATCGGGACGATCACAGCCATTGCCATTGGCATGGCAGTGCTGGCGGGCAGTGTTGTAAAAATGGGCAGCATGCACACCTATCAGGTGGAAAACGGCCTCAATGCCATCAGCCGGGTGGCCAGTGTGCTAATGGGCATGGTGGGAATGCTGACCGTGTTCAACACCTACGGAGACGGAACAAAGGGTGCAGGCGGATTTGTGGCGGCGGCTGCGGCGGTGGACATGATCGCCATGGCACTGATCCCGTTGGCACTGGCTGAGAAAAACGGCCTTGACATTGACGGGGCGGTGGAAGCCATCAACGGTGTGGCCATTGCCATGAGCATCCTGACCGTGGCAGCGGGCTTTGCACAGAAGCTGGCGGGAAAAGCGGATGTAAAGACGCTGGATAAGATTGCAATTTATCTTGCAAAGATTGGTGGATTGGTACTGGCCATCAATGGCATGGCAAGCGCCTTGACGATTACTGCCGGAGCCGTAGCTGTTTTTGCAGCAATGGGCGACCGGATGTGGATTGCTTTAGCTGGTGCTGGTACGGCACTGGTAGGCCTTGCAGTAGCAGCAGGTGTGCTTGGAAAGCTTGACCTGAAGGGCGTGAAAAAGACCGCAAAAGGCATGGCAATCATGGCGGCATCTCTCACGTTACTCGCCGGAGCAGCCTATGCTTTTACACTTGTTGCTCAAATGGACGAAAGCGGTGCTGGTTTTGCAAGCGCTGCTACTGCTCTGATCATAATGGCTGGTGCAGCGGTAGTGTTGAGCAAAGCAAGCGGAAACATGCTCGAGGCGGCGGAATGTATGGCTTTGATGTCGGCATCCATGCTGATCTTTGCGGGAGCCATTCAGGTACTTGGCAGTACGAGTGTCGAACAGGGACTTGCCGGGTGTGTATCAGCAATCGGTGCGCTGGTGGTGCTTGCAAGCGCGATGGCGATTATGCCCGATATGGACAAATCGCTGCAAAACATCGGGACCGCAGCGCTGAAACTTTCAGCCGCGCTGCTGATTCTGGCACCTGCTATGATGCTGTTGGGACAATTGAGTATTGGTCAGGCAATAGCCGGAGTGATTGCGTTTATTGGACTGCTGGCGGGTCTCATCGGCTCCTCGCTGTTCTTTGGCGCGATTCCGAAGATGGCAGACGGACTGAAGGCTTTGACAAGCGCACTTATTGACATCGCCAAAGCTTTCAGTATTTTTGCCGGTGGCGCGTTAAAGCTGGCAGCTGCGGTGGCTGTAGTTGCGATTCTAAGTGAATTCGCTGGACCAATCTGCGAAGCTATAAGAACAGCAGCACCTGATATTAAAGAAGCTCTTGTACAGATCATCTACGTGATATCGCAAGCTATTGTCGAAGGCATGCCATATATTGTTGCGGCAGTGCTAGCAGTTCTGGCTGGCATTGCACAAGTGATTGTTGATGGTACACCCTACATCGTGGAAACATTGGTGGCACTATTCAATGTTCTGTGCCAAACCGTCGAGCAGTGTGCAGGAATGCTTTGGGATAACAATGGTGCTGGAGGCGGACTTAAAGCCGCACTCGAAGATTTATGGAACTATGTCAATGAATGGTTCCAGACAAAAATGAGTAGCCAGCAATGGTATAGATGGCTATTCGGCAATGCTCGCGATATCCGAAGCAACAATCCATATAGCACCGCTGTTGATAGATGGCTATCGGAGTGGAAGCATAGAGGCTTCAGCGGCATGAGCGGCGGAACTGCATCCAGTGGCGCAGGACGTGAAAAAGCAATCGCGGATAATCAAAATGCTCAGGCTATGGAAAAGAAAGCTGATGCCGTGAATGCTGAAGCCACTGCAATGAGCAGAAGTGTGGAACTAACCAAAACGTCAACTTCTGTCACGAACATTGCAACTGAGGCACTTGGCAAAGCAGAAAATGCAGCGATTCGTATCACAGACGAAAATGGTAGATATGTTGATGTGAGCATAGATATGGCAAAGGCTATGCTGAACGGAACCGATGCTATGACCGATGCAGCAAATGCTTCCGGCACAGCGGTAGGCGTTATCAGTGGGAATGCAAGCAATGTGGCAAACTCAACGGCTGCCATCAAAACCGAAGCTGGAAGCATGGCAAAGATGATTGTGGAAACTACAACTAAGTCGGCAGAAAAGTCTGAAGAGGTTACAGAAGAAAAAGGTGGTTGGCTAGGAGAGAATATCATGAGCAGCCTGGTCGACACGGTTTCAAAATGGTCGCCTGATCTTGCAGAATCGCTGCAAAAATCTATCAATAGTGCCTTTAGCAACATTACCATCCCACAGTCTATCGACTATCAAGGAATGTCAGGATTTGATGATTGGTATACAAAAGAAATACAAAAGTATAACACAAATTACGGCAAGGCCGGCCTGACCACGGAAGACCTGATCGAAGCCGCACAGGAGGATGAACCGACCGGCAGTGGAGGCGGCGGAAGTGGTTCCGGTAAAACCGGCACCAAGAAGACCGTAGCCCAGCAGATTGAGGAAAAGTACAAGACCCAGCTGGAAGCAAACAAGGCGGCACGGGAAGCGCTGGACAGCGAGTACGAGCTGTGGCAGGTGGAAAACCAGTACAGCGCAGACGAGGACACCCTGCTCTCGAAGAAAATGGAGAACGCAGCGGCGGAGATCGCGAACCAGACCGACCGGGTAGCCATTGCACAGGCGAAGTACGACGAGATGTACAAGCGCTGGGGCGCGGACAAGACCGAGACGAAGGAAGCCTACGCAGACCTGCTGAGCGAAAAGACCAGCCTTGCGAAGCTGAAAGCTCAGCAGTACACGAACCTGTTTGAGGATGTGCTGAAGCGGTACGACACCGACCTTGACACGCTGGAAAAGGAGTACAATCTCTGGACAGCCCAGAACGATAACACCGCCTCGAAGCTGGACAAGATCGACCGGGAGACCGAGTACCAGAAAGCCGAGCTGGAAGCAAAACAGAAGAAAGAAGCCAAGGCAAAAGAACAGTGGGATACCCTGCGCCAGCAGTACGGCGAAAGTGACCTGCGCACAAAAGAAGCATGGAACGATTATCTTGATGCACAGACGGAAAGTCTGGAGCTTCAAAATGACATTGCAAAGCAGTCGCTGAACAAGCTGGATGCGCAGCTTTCCATCATCAAGGACGAACAGAGCCGGATGCAGAGCCGGATGGACCTGCTGACCAGCATCTACGATGACGGCAGCCTGAAAGACCGGGAAAACGCCTACAAGCAGGCGGTGGAAGAGTACGGCGAAAACAGCGCTGAGGCAAGAAAAGCAAAGTATCAGGGCATTACCACAAGCATCCTCGGCACGGTGGAAGCGCTGCAGAACATGAACGCGGAGCTGGAAAAGACCCGGCTCATCCAGCAGCAGCTGGCGGACGGCAAAGACCTGAACGGTGATCAGCTGAGCAAAGACGATGTGGACGACCTGAAGGATCAGCTGCTTTCCTCCCGCAGCTCCATGGTGAGCTTTGCAGGGGCACTGGCCGACGCCATGGGTCTTGAGGATAGTGCAAAGAGCGCGGTGGTGCGGTTTGCGAATGCTATTCAGAAAAACTGGGTGCCCATCAGCGATGCGTGCAGCGAGGTGTGGAAGAAAGTTTCCGGTGCCATGGGCGAGGAAATGACGAACACACTGAGCACCGTGTTCAAGGCGGCATTCAGCGAGGAAGGGCAGGAGATCGGAACAGAATTCATCTCGGCCATTGCATCCGCCATGCAGGGAGACTATGCAAGTGCCATCATTTCGGCGGCGACCGGCATCATCGACCTGCTGTTCACGGACACCGGCAAACAGCTGACAAAGGGTGCCGGAGACATGCTGCTGAACCTGATCGGCGGATTTCAAAATGGCGATTTTGCGGCAAAACTTGCAAACATTGGCAATGCAGCGAATAACGTAGGAAGCGCCGTGACCGGGCTGATCCCTGCACTGGGACAGCTGGGGACGACAGGAACCGGCGCAGCGGTATCCATTGGCGGCATCGGCACTGCACTGGGCGGCCTCGGCGGGGCCATTATGGCGGCCATGCCGGAACTGCTTTTGGTGGTGGGCATTCTTGCGGCGATTGCGGCGGTGATCGGCGGCATTGCATGGTTCATCAATAAGCGCAAGAACCAGAATCGCGAGACCAGTGTATCGAAGGATATCGGCTCGGAGATCGACAAGGGCATCAGCGACGGCGTGAAGGAGGATGCGCCCATCATCGACGATGCGGTGGACGAGGTGACGCAGGATGCGACCGAGATCGCAAAGGGTGCCCTTAGTGCCATCGGCAGGGTGATGGACAGCGACTACGAGTACGCCCCGCAGATCACGCCCGTTGTGGACCTGACGAACGTCTTGGAAGGGGCCGAGGAGATCGATAATACCTTTGCGGCCACGAAGTCTCTGAGCCTTGATGGTGACGTGAGCCGGAACCTTGCAAACCAGATCGATGCAGAAGTACAGCTTCAAAATGGTTTGAAGAATGCCGGAAATGAAGACACGCTGAGTGCCATTGGCGGGCTTGCCGACCACATGGACGGCGTGGCGGATGCAATACGCGGCATGAAGCTGACTATGGACGGGCGCAGGACCGTTGGATGGATCGACGACCGGATGGGCCGGATGGCCGCAGCGAAAGTGAAGTGAGGATATGGCATTCATCAAAGACCTGACGGCTGGCCAGACCGTAAAAGTTTACGAGAATGGTACGGCGATCGAGTTTGTGGTAGCCCAGCACAACTATGAAAAAGACCTGAACGGCAAGGGCAAGACCATGCTGATGCGGTCGAACATTCTGCCGGACAACATTGGCTGGGGCAGCAGCAGCGCAGGCGTTTCGTGGGAAAACGAGCCTACTTTGCGCAACTGGTTTGAAAAGACCTATGCGGCACGGCTGACGGAAGATATGCTGGGTGTCATCCAACCTGTAACCATCCGCTACGGTTACGGCTCTGGGAGCAGCGGGACACTGAAGGAGCAGAAGTTCTTTGCGCCGAGTGCAGCAGAGTTTATGCAGTTTCCGGGAGGAAAAACATACTGGGAACGCTCTTTCAGTGGCGGCAGAGAAAACGCGACCGTCGCCGACAACGGCTGGGACGTATACGACATCTGGCATTACAGCTTTGCGTGCCGGAATGCCAAAACAGGCGATGACCCGTCAAACTCAGACAACGAGAACTGCTGGGGATACATCGAGGGCGTAGGCGTCAAGCGCGGAAAAGGTGCGTATTCCGGTGATCCGGGGCATATCACTACTTACTGGTACAGCGGTTATAACCCAACGTCCATCGCAAATGCTTTGGTCTGTTTTTGTGTGAACGAGGATGCCACAATTACGGACGACGGGACCCTGACCAGCAACAAGCCACCGGTGATCGAGAGCAATTTCTTTGGGCAGAGCGGTGCGTTTGGCCGGTGGACCGGGTTTGGTTTTGTATACCGTGTATCCGACCCGGACGGTGACACCGTGACCGTGACAGAGAAAATCGACGGCGAGGTGCAGCGGACCTTTACGTTGGAAGAGGCCGGAAAATGCCGCTTCAAGGTCTCTACGGAGATGCTGAAAAGCTTTGACATGAAGTCGGTGCACACGCTGACCGTGGAAGCCTTTGATGGCCGCACGACTACATCGCGAAGCTGCAAGGTGTGCCGCATCAAGGCACCCGGCTATGTGGTGTATATCGGCCAGATCAAGGGAACAGCAGACGGCAAAAGCTACTACTGGACCGAGCGGAATGTGCTGGACAACCCTGCTGACGAGGATGCACCGGTGATCCTGGACCCGGAACTGACACTGGAAGCCAATGATATCTGTTCGTTTACCTTTACGATCCCGGTGTCGAACCCGCACTACGGCAAGCTGGACTTGAAAAAGCCGGTCGTCAGCATTGAGGAGGACGGGCGCGAGATCTTTATGGGCTACATCACCGAGATGAACACAAACCTTTATCTCGATGTTGAGGTGACCTGCGAGAGCGAACTGGGATATTTGCAGGACCGGCAGTGCCAACTGAAGAACCAGTTCTACACGGTGCAGGAGCTTATGAAGCTGGCGCTGGAAGTACCGGATGATCCTACGCAGCACAGCGGCTTCAAAAGCGAAGGCAAGGTGTTTCTGCCCGGAACTGTGACGGTGGAAAAGCCGGAAAGCGACACGGATAAAGAGACCGCCAGTGTGACCGACTGCTGGAACGTGCTGACCGACAACATCGTGAACAAATACGGCGGATATCTGCGCCTGCGCAAAGAAATCAAAATGGTGGACGGTGTGCGGGTCTATACAAGATATCTGGACTGCGTGGCAAAGCTGAACGACAAGACTGCCCAGGTGATCGAGCTTGGGAAGAACCTGCTGGATATCTCGTACTACGTAAAGGCCGGAGACATCGTGAACTCGGTGAAGGCCATTGGCTGGACGAGCTATAAGACGGGCTTTTTGTTCTGGGCGACGACCACGACGACTCAGCTGAGTGCAGAAGTATACAACGGGGATTCCATCAAACGGTACGGCCTATGCCAGAAAACCATCGTGGTGGAAGGCACCAGTTCGACCACGGCAAGCCTTACCAAGAAAGCGGAAGAGGAACTGAAAAAGTACAGCGGCTTTACCGGAAGCATTCAGGTGAACGCGGCAGACCTTGCCGATGTGGGCGTGGACATTGACCGGCTGGATTTCCTGAAGGAAACCTATGTACTCTCGGAGCCTCACGGCATAGACGACTGGCTGCCCTGCTCGAAAGAAGTGATCCCGCTGCATGAGTTGGACCAGAAGGACTTTACGTTTGGCGCGACGACGCAGAAGCTTTCGAGTTTGCAGGCAGCGAACTTTGGCACGGCTGGAAAAGCATGGAATGCCATTCAATCGACCATCGGATACCTGAACAGCAAGTGAGGTGGAACCAGTGTATCATTCTCTTATTATAAATGTAGATGACCGCTACATTGACACATGGGACGACTGGAAGCTGATCCCTTCCTCGCGACCGGTAATCGCGGCACCCATCGAACGGACAAAGTTTGTGACCGTGCCGGGCAGGGATGGCTCTCTTGATTACAGCAAGACACCGGCGAACAAGCCCGTGTTTGACAACCGCACCGGGAAGATCGAGTTTTACCTTGAGAACGATTACGAAGGCTGGGACTGGGAAACGGCGTACACGACCATCTGCGAGACCCTGAAGGGCCAGCGGGTACGGTTTGCGCTGGAGGACAACCCCAGCCATTATTATGCGGGTCTGCTGTTTGTGAACCAGTACAAGAGCGACAAGGGACACTCGAAGATCACACTGGAATACAACGTGCACCCGACCATGTACACGCTGAACGTGGAAGCCGTGGTGCTGAACACCTATGCCGTGAAACTGAACCGGGGCATGGAGTACCAGCTGCTGGTGGGCGTTGGGCCGACGAACACGTTCTACCGGAAGATCAATGTGACCGCAAATCCGCTTGGCGTGGTGAAAATTACAAAAAGCGGAACCATTCTGGCCCTGAAACGTGGCACGGCTGTGGTGACGGCGGAGTGCGGCGGTGTGAAGGCGGAGTGTGCCGTGGACGTGGGTGCCTATGAGAGCTATACGATCAGCGGAACACTGGATGGCTGCACGGCAACGAACCCCGTGCGGAGCGTGGTGAAGGGTGAAAGCTATCAGAACACCATTACGGTGAACGACAGCGAGAAGGAAACGCTGGAACTGACCGTGGAGATGGGCGGCACGGATGTGACCGAAAGCTGTGTTACCATGGCTGAGGACGGCACGAGCGCCGAAATCAAAATGGAGGCTGTGACGGGAAACATCACGATCACGGCACACGCGGCGGCAAAGCCGGAGACGGCCATGCTGTGTGCGGACATTCTGCCGGCGGAAGTGAAGCCGCTCAAACGGGTGGAAGGAGCTTTCCGGCTGTGAAAGAAAAGGGAAAGGTGAGTTTTTGAGTATCGAAGCGTACTCCATTTTGAAAAATGGAAACGAGAAGCTCTCGGAGCATTTCAAGGTGCGCGAGTTCTATTGCCGCGATGGCAGTGACCCGGTGTTCATTGACACGGCGCTTGTGGAAGTGCTGGAGAAGATCCGGGTGCACTTTGGCAAACCTGTGACGATCACGAGCGGATTCCGCACGGCGAGCTACAATGAAGTGCTGCGCAAGAAGAACAATGCTTCAAAGTTCAGCCAGCATCTGTACGGCAAGGCGGCGGACATTCAGGTGCAGGGCATCAGCGTGGAGCAGGTGTATGCTTACGCGGACAAACTGCTGGGCAATACCGGTGGCTGCGGCATCTACCCGCCCGGTCTGGGACGCGCCAACGGCTGGGTGCATGTGGACGTGCGCAAGGCCAAGAGCCGCTGGAAGGGGTGAGCGCCGATGCAGACTGTCATCGCCTATATTGCAGGGCGCTGGATGGAATGGGCCATCGGCCTGCTGACCTTCGGATGGGGGTATCTGGTCAAGAAAGTGACCGAGTACAAGAACATCAAAGGCGGCTTGCTTGCCATTATGCACGACCGGCTGTACCAGTCCTGTACCTATTACATCAAACAGGGCTACATTGATACATCCGGACTGAAAAATCTGGAATACCTTTATGAAAGTTACCACAAGCTTGGCGGAAACGGGACCGGCACCGAGCTGTACACCCGCGCCAAGAGTTTACCGATCAAGGAGGACTGAATATGAACATCAACATCACCGCAGGTACTATTGCACGCACGGCCGTTCTGCTGCTGGCTCTGGCAAACCAGATGCTCAGCGCCATGGGCAAGAGCCCGCTGCCCATCGAGAGCACTACCGTGGAACAGCTGGTGACGGCCGGCATCACCACCGTGGCGGCTCTGGTTGCATGGTGGAAGAACAACTCCTTCACGAAGGAAGCCATCATGGCCGACAAGGAGTACGACCGCCTGAAGGCAAAGAGCGGGAAGTAAAAAACGGCCCTTGGAAGTGGGATTCCAAAGACCGCTAAAAAGTTTATATTACAGCTTAGTCGTTTGTGCTGTTGAACAGAACGAGTAAGATGCGCCTCAGTGTCTCACCGGGCAGAATACGGGACATAGTCTGGTCGATGCAATCAGAGAGACCGATTGCAATTGTGCAAACTGAATCCATTCGATTCACCTCCGTTCGCTATGAAGATTCAAGACGTCTTTGGCAATAGTGTATCACGAGCTGCGGATGGATTCAATTGACGAGAGTTATCAAAACTGAGGGTGCCATTCTATTCTAGATTAAAAACTGCACAAAATGATATTCCGGGCAGGGCAGGAGAGGAAAACGTGATTCACACACGTATCCAACACTGAATGTTTCTTCTGCGCTGCCTGAAAATATTTCATCTGGCGCTCACCGAAGGCAGGATATGCCGTGACAATTCAAAATGGAGCGACCGGGAAGATGAAGAAAGCCCCTGCAACGATCGTTTATGGCTCTGAACGGGAGCTGTGAGCGAAAGTTGCAGGGACTTTTATTTTTTGATGAATGAAAAGTCTATGCAAAAAGAAAATGCCTAAAAATGAGAAAAATGGGAAGTGGATTGAAAATCAATTATAGCTGAAAATTGACATTGACGAGAATACGATGATATTTTGAAATTGCAGAATGGAAGGAAATGGAATAAATGGGCATGATAAAAGCAAAAAATAGAGACTGATCGGACTCGGTTCATACAAATTTGAGAAAATTGCACTGGAAATTGACGGTGGTGCGATAATGTTGCGAAAGGGTGGAAAGATGTGGTATACTAACAAAAATGGCTTTTGTACCGCATGGCCGGTGGGAAGCACCGGATGCGGCAAAGGAAGAACGGATAGCGGGAGAGTGGAACTTTTGGAACTGGAACAGGCAAAAAAGCGTGTAGAAGAGCTGCGCGCCATCATTGAAAAAAACAACCGGCTCTATTACGATCAGGATGCACCGGAACTGGAAGATTTTGAATACGATGCCCTCACGCGGGAGCTGAAGGCGTTGGAAGCACGCTTCCCGCAGCTGGTCACGGCGTCGTCGCCCACCCAGAAGGTGGGTGGTACGGCCAGCAGTAAGCTGCCCAAGGTGACTCATGCGGTCAAGATGGAAAGCCTGCTGGATGCCTTCTCGTATGATGAGCTGCGTGATTTTGACCGCCGCGTGCGCGAAGCGGGCGTGGAGCCGGAGTATGTGGTAGAGATCAAGATCGATGGACTTTCGTGCAGCTTGGAATACGAGAACGGCGAGCTGGTGCGCGCCTCCACCCGTGGTGACGGCGTGGTGGGTGAAGATGTGACGGCCAATGTACGCGCCATCCGCAGCATCCCCAAAAAGCTGAAAGGTGCGCCGGAATTTCTGGAGGTGCGCGGCGAGGTGTATATGCCCCACGAAGCGTTCCAGAAGTTGTGTGCCGAGCAGGAACTGCAAGGCGCGGTGCCTTTTAAAAATCCGCGCAACGCAGCTGCCGGTTCGCTGCGCCAGAAGGATGCCAAGATCACCGGCAGCCGGGGGCTTTCCATTTTTATTTTTAATGTACAGCAGATCCACGGCAAGACACTCGCCAAGCATTCGGAAAGTCTGGACTACCTCAAGAGCCTCGGCCTTCCGGTCTCGCCGCGCTACCATGTGGTACACGACATTGAGCAGGCCATTGCCGAGATCGAGCAGATCGGCCAGAACCGCGCAAAGCTGGATTTTGATATGGATGGTGCGGTGATCAAGGTAAACGATTTTGCGCAGCGCGATCTGATGGGGTCCACCAACAAATTTCCGCGCTGGGCCATTGCTTTCAAATACCCGCCGGAGGTCAAGGAGACTACGCTGCGCAGCATTGAGGTGGCTGTGGGCCGCACGGGTGTGCTGACCCCCACTGCCTGCTTTGAGCCGGTATTTCTGGCAGGCACCACTGTGGCGCGCGCTACTTTGCACAACGAAGATTTTATCCGCCAGTTCGGTCTTTGCATCGGAGATACCATTCAGGTGCGCAAGGCGGGTGATATCATCCCGGAGGTGATCGGCGTCACTCACCACACAGAGGGTGCCGAACCCTACGAGATGCCCAAGGTCTGTCCGTCCTGCGGCGCGCCGGTGGTGCATTTGCAGGACGAAGCCGCCCTGCGCTGCGTGAATCCGGAGTGCCCGGCGCAGGCATTGCGCAACATCATCCACTTTGCGTCCCGGGATGCTATGAACATCGAGGGCCTTGGCACTGCCGCCGCCACCCAGCTGGTGGAAAAGGATATGGTGCATTCTGCGGCCGATATCTACACACTTACCCGGGAGCAGCTGCTCACACTGGATAAATTCAAGGAAAAGAGCGCCGATAATCTGCTGAACGCCATTGAAAATTCCAAGCAGAACAATCTGGATAAGCTGCTGTTCGGCTTTGGCATCCGCAACATTGGCGACAAGGCGGCCGCGCTGCTGGCCGAGCATTTCGGCACCTTGCAGGCCATCCGTGAAGCTAATGTGGAGCAGATCAACGAGATCGATGGTTTTGGTGGTGTGATGGCCCAGAGCGTGGTGGAGTTCTTTGCAAAGGAAGGCACTGCCGACCTTGTGCATCGTCTGGCCGACGCAGGCCTGAACATGCAGTGGAAAGGCGAGCCCAAGGGCGACAAGCTGGCGGGCAAAACGCTGGTGGTCACTGGCACGCTGGAGACGCTCTCCCGCAATGAAGCCGAAGCGCTGATCGTGAAAAACGGCGGCAAGGCCAGTGGTTCCGTCTCCAAAAAGACGGCCTATGTTGTGGCGGGCGCCGCCGCAGGCTCCAAGCTCACCAAGGCGCAGGCGCTGGGCGTGCCGGTGCTGACCGAGGCGGAATTCCTTGCCATGCTGACGGACGATAATGCCTGAGCGGATACCGTTTTAAAATGAAAGGACTGCTGTACAACGTTTGTACGGCAGTCCTTTTTTTGCACCCGGCGCAGTTCTATCCGGCCCGCAGCAGCATATACTCTTAGCAACAGCGGACCAAAAAAGGAGGGTGCAGGGTGGACGAGTATTATCGAGCGGTGCGGCTGCTGCCCGCGTGGCTGGCGCGGCCATTGGAACGCCTGCCGGAACACGCAGCGGCGCAGATCCATGAGCTGCGGTTCCGGACAGGCCATGGCATTTTTGCAACGTTTTCGGGCCGACAATGTCGGCTGAAAGACCTGCCGCAGTGCCCGCCGCCGCTGCGGGAATGTGTGCTGGACCAGATGCAGATGGAAGAAATATTCCACACCCTGTGCGGCGGGGCTGTCCATGCCCACCAGACAGAGCTTGCGCAGGGCTTTCTCACCACGCCCGGCGGGTGCCGGGTAGGCGTGGCGGGCCGCTACGTGGACCGGGATGGAGAAACGGTGCTACAGCAGGTGCTGGCACTGGACCTGCGCATTGCAAGAGCGCTGCCGGTATCTTTGCCGGACGAGCTTCTGGCCATGCTGCAAGGGCATTTTGTGGGCCTGCTGGTGGTGGGTGAGCCGGACAGCGGCAAGACCACTGTCCTGCGCCAGATCGCATCTGCACTGGCCGTGCAACGGCGGGTGTGCGTGGTGGACGAGCGCAGCGAGATCTTTCCGCCGGAGCTTTCCGGCCCGGTGCCGCCGGTGGACACGCTGTCCGGCATCCCCAAAGAGCGCGCGGTGCAGATGGCGCTGCGCACCCTTGCACCGCAGGTCATTCTGCTGGACGAGCTGGGCACGCTGGCCGAGACGGCGGCACTGGAACAGGGGTTTTTCAGCGGGGTGGATCTTATCGCCAGTGTCCATGCCGCCAGTGCAGAGGAGGCGCTCCGGCGGCCGCAGGTGCAGGCACTGCAAAGGCAGGGGATGCTGCGCGCGCTGGCGGTGCTGCAAGGATGCACGGCGCCGGGCACTGTGCGGGAGCTGAAAGTATTATGATGCAGCTTTTCCATTGGGCCGGTGCGGCGCTGCTGCCGCTGTGCGGCTGGCTGACCGGCACGGCCTTTCAGGCAAAGGCACAGCAGCACATTGCCCAGTTGCAGCGCACGGTGGAGCTTTTGCAGCGCATCCGGCAGGAGATCGCCTACCGCAGGCCGGACTTTGCACAGCTGCTGCGCTGTCTTTTGCAGGAGGACCTGCTGGCAGAGTTTGAGCCGGCGGATACGTTGCAGCAGCTTGCGCCGCCGGGGCTTTTTACGCCGGAGGAGCGGCTCTGCTTCAGCCGATGTTTTGCGGGTCTTGGGCAGCGCGAGGCGGCGCAGGAGTGCGAACGGCTGGAGTATTACACCGCTCGGTTCACAGAATTTCTGCTCCGGGCACAGCGGCAGGCCGAGGCAAAAGCGGGCCTGCCCGGCAGGCTGGGCCTTGCAGCGGGCATGGTGCTGGCGCTGCTTTTTCTGTAATGCCGATCACGGCGGGGGAGTGAGACTGTGGAGATCGACCTTGTGTTCAAGATCGCGGCCATCGGCATCATCGTGGCGGTGCTGAACCAGCTGCTGATCCGTTCCGGCAGGGAGGATCAGGCCATGATGACTACGCTTGCCGGGCTGGTGGTGGTGCTTTCCATTCTGGTCAAACAGATCAGCGTGCTGTTCGTCACCATCAAATCGCTGTTTGCATTATGAGTACATTTTCCGTGCTGGGTGCGCTGGCCGTTTTTGCGGTGGTGCAGCTGCTTTTGCAAAAATATATGCCGTCCTATGCACTTTTTGTGTCTGTCGCAGCGGTGCTGTTCGTACTGTGGCAGCTTGGCAGCGCCATGCAGGGCCTTTTGCAGAGCATCGCGGTATTCGGCAGCCGTGTGGACGGGCCTGCCTTTGCCTGCCTGCTGCGGTGCGCGGGCATTCTGCTGCTTACCGACTATGCCCGTACCCTGTGCGAGGAGGCCGGCGCGGACACGCTGGCGTGGTGTGCCGGGCTTGCGGGCCGTGTGCTGGTGCTGGCGGCGGTATTCCCGCTGCTGGAAGAATTGTGCCAGAAGATATGGGGGCTTGCGGCATGAAAAAACATCTGCTTGCGGCCCTTGCGCTGGGCTGCTGCCTGCTGTTCCGGGTCCCGGCGGTACAGGCGGCTCAGCCGGCACAAATGCAAGCGCTGCCCGGGCAGGAAGTGTGGCAGCCGTATCTGGATGCCGCCCCGCAGAGCGCACAAAGCTTTGCCCGCGACCCGCTGGATGCATTGCTGCGCTTTCTGCCTGCATCGCCGGTGCGGATGCTCACCGGACTTGCGCAAAGCTATGCGGATGTACTGCTGTTTTTGCTGCTGGTGATCGTGCTTTCCTTCCTCGCGGGGGACAGCGCGGACGGCGCTTTGCTGGAACTGGCGGCAGCGGCGGGCTGCGGCACCCTGTTGTGGAGCGACCTTGCAGCACTGGCGCAGCAGATCTGCGAAAAAATGCAGAACTGGAAGGATTATCTGCTGGGCTTTCTGCCCGTTTACAGCGGCGTATTGGCGGCGGGCGGCGAGGTGAACGCCGGCGCTGCGGCCAGCGGGCTGCTGCTCACGGGTCTGTGCCTGCTGGCGCAGTGCACCGCGCTTTTGGTGCAGCCGCTTTTGCAAAGCTATCTTGCTGTAAGCATGGCCTGCTGCATCAGCACACAGAAGGGCCTGCCGGAAGCCTGCCGCGCAACGGGAGAATTGCTGCGCAAGGGGTTGGCGTGGGCCGGACGCATCTTTGCAGTGCTGCTGGGGCTGCAGCGCGCCGTCACCGTGCAGCTGGACCGCTCGGCACTCAAGCTGGGCCAGCTGGCCACCGGCAGTGTGCCGGTGATCGGACAGGCCCTCAGCGACGCGGCCGAGGTGTTTCTGGCCGGGATGCAGCTGCTCAAAAGCAGTCTGGGTCTGGCAGCGCTGGCGGTGATCGGGGCCGAGTTTGCGCCCCTCTACCTGCAATTGATGCTGCACCTGCTGCTTTTGGGCCTGTGCAGGCTGCTGTGCGGCCTTGCCGAGAACCGACGGTGTCTGGCACTGTTCGACTGCATGGCGCAGGCGGTGCGGTGCATGGCGGCGGTGACGGCCCTTTATTTTGAGCTGCTCACGGTGGGCGTTGGGCTCTTGATGCTTTCAGGGGGTGGTTGAATGCGCACATTCCAGAGCGCAGCCGCGGCATTTTGCATTGCCTGCATCTGTGCCGAGCTTACCACCCTTCTGGTGGGCACAGGCTGGGCGCGCAAATGCATAAAAGCGGCTGCCGGGCTATATATTCTAGTAGTTCTTTTCCGGCTGGTGCCCGGTATGAAAGTGGAACTGCAAAAAGCCGCTGTGGTCTCGCCGTCGTCCGTCAGTATTCCCGGCGGCGAACAGGCCCTTTTGCAGGGCGCACAGCAGCAGTTGGAGCAGACGCTCAGCGCTGAATGTCAGCGGCGCTTCGGCGTGGTGGTGCAATTGCAGATCACCCTTGCAAATGCCGGGCAGACGGTGCAGGCGCAGCAGGTGGTGGCGCGCATCCCGGCAGGCAGCAGCGCGCAGGTGCGCGGGCAGCTGGCCACGTATCTGCAAGAGCAGCTTGGCACGGCACCGGTGCTGGAAGAACGGGAGGATGCCGGATGAAGGAAAAGGGCGTGTTCTCCGTCCGGACGTTGGCCGGGCATTTTAAAGGCCGGCAGGGCAGAGCACAGCTGGCCGCTGCCGTGGGCGTCCTTGCCATGGTGCTGATCCTGCTTTCGGAGCTTTTGCCGCAGAGCACAAAGCCCGTCGGGACCGAAAGCACGGCCGCTGCCCAGAGCAGTGCAGAGTATCAGGCCCAGCTGGAAAACCGGCTGGAGCGCCTGATCTCCCAGATGAGCGGTGCCGGAAAAACCACGGTGATGGTCACGCTGGAGACCGGCGAGGAAGCCGTCTACGCGCTGGACACGCAGTCCGGCGAGATGCAAGCCCAGCAGACCCATGTTCTGCTGGACGACGGCTCCGCCCTTACCGAGACGGTCTGCCTGCCGCAGGTGCGCGGCGTGGCTGTGTTGTGTGAGGGCGGTGCGGATGTCCGGGTGGCGGCCCGCATTACGGAACTGGTAAGCGCTTTGCTGGACCTGCCGTCCAACCGTATCTGTGTAGAACAGCGCAAGGGCTGAACCCCTGCGGCTTATAGTAAGGAGGAAGATTCTATGAGAGCACTTTCCCGGAACACCCGCAGGGCCACAGCCATTACGCTGGCAGCGGCACTGGTGATCGCCGTATACCTCAACTGGCAGTATGCCCGCAACGGCGTGCCCAGTGAGTTGGAAAGCACCGCCGCGGTTGCGGCGCAGGCAGAGGATGTGCCGGTGCAGGCCGACGCCATTCTGGATGAGCTGCCCACCGAGGCGGAAGCAGTCTCCAGTGCCAACAAAAACTATGGCGAAGCGCAGCTTGTGAGCGTTGCCAGCGACAGCGGCGCAAAGTTCTTTGAGCAGGCGCGGCTCAACCGGCAGAAGGCCCACGACGAAGCCATGGACTCCATCAAAAAGACCATGAGATCCTCCTCGCTCTCGGCGGAAGAGAAGAAGGAATATACCACACAGATGACGGCCACCCTTGAGGACCTGAACGCCGAAAACGAGATCGAGACCCTGATCAAGGCCAAAGGCTTTGCGGATTGCCTATGTTTTTTGCAGTCCGGCCGGGCCGACCTGACGGTTATGACATCCGGCGAGCCGCTTACAGCGGCGCAAGTGGCGCAGATCCGGGATGTGGTGCTCAGCAAGAGCAGCGTCACCGCCCAGAACATCACAGTGACGGAAGTGAAGTAATGCTGCAAAACCTTTTCTTTCCAGCTCAAATCTGCTAAAATAGAGCCCGGAAGGGGATAGTTATGAGCAAGACGTCAAAATTGTTTTTCACCTTTTTAAAAATTGGCGCGTTCACGTTTGGCGGCGGCTATGCCATGGTGGCACTGCTGCAAAACGAGTTCGTGGAAGAAAAGAAATGGGTCACGAAGGAAGAATTTCTGGACATGGTGGCCATTGCCGAGTCCACACCCGGCCCTATGGCGGTGAACAGCGCCACCTACATCGGCTACCGCATTGCGGGCACGGCAGGCGCGGCTGCGGCCACGACAGCGGTGTGCATCCCATCTTTTGCGGTCATTTACTTCATCTCGCTGTTTTTTGACCAGTTCCTCAGCCTTTCTGCCGTGGCAAGCGCATTCAAAGGCATTCAGGTGTGCGTGATCTACCTGATCCTCTCGGCAGGCCTGAAAATGCTGAAACAGCTGGAACGCAGCGCGTTCAATACGATCCTTCTGGCGGCAGTGGTACTGGCCATGGTGGGCTTTTCCGCTGCTGCGGTGTCCTTCTCCTCCATCTTCTATATCCTGCTCAGCGGCGGCGCAGGGTTTCTGCTGTACGCGGTGCGCAGAGTGCACAAAGGAGGGAAGGCGGAATGATCTATCTGAGCCTTTTCTGGAATTTTCTTGTGATCGGTGCTCTGTCCTTTGGCGGCGGTTATGGCATGATCTCGCTGGTGCGTGAAACGGTGCTGGGCCACGGCTGGCTGACCGAAACGGAATTCCTCAGCTTCATCGCAGTGTCGGAGTCCACGCCCGGCCCGTTGGCCATCAACATGGCAACCTTCATTGGGTCCTCGCAGGGCGGCTTCTGGGGCGCGGTGTGTGCAACGCTGGGCGTGGTGCTGCCGTCCTTCGTGATCATCCTGCTTATTGCATCGGTGCTGCAAAACCTGATGAAGTACGCCGGCGTTGATGCGTTTCTGGGCGGTGTGCGGCCCTGCGTGGTGGCAATGATCTTGGCCACGGCCATCAATATGGCGCTTTCCACGCTGGGTGGCTTTGCAGGCGGGCACTTTGCGCCGGACGCGCGCTCCATTGTGGTGTTTGCATTGCTGTGGGTGCTGCACGGGCTGTACCGTAAATGCAAAGGAAAAGCCCCTTCACCCATTGCAATGATCCTTGTTTCCGCAGGGCTTGGCGTGCTGCTTTGGGGCGTATAAAACACAAATAAGGCGCAGGGAACGTTTTGGGTTCCCTGCGCCTTATTTGTTATGGTTCAGCGGCTGTGCAAAGATCAGACAGCAGCAGAAGCAGCGGCCTCGCTGGAAGCAGCAACCTCAGACTCGGCAGCTTCGGAAGATGCCTCGCCGGAAACAGCTTCGGACTCTGCGGCCTCAGAGGAAGCGGCATTCTCTTCCACAGCGGAAGAAGCAGCGCTCTCGGACTCGGCAGCCACGGAAGCGCTGGAAGCAGCAGCTTCAGAAGAGGAAGCAGCGGTGGTCTTGGAGCCGCCGCAGGCGGTCATGCCGACAGCCAGAGCCAGAGCAGCAACAGCAACAAAAACGTTCTTGAGTTTCATATCTAAAATCTCCTTGCTATACACAAATGTATTTTGCAGCCGCCCCACAGGAAGGGCCTTGCTGCAAGAGAATATTCTAGCCGTTTTCGCAAAAAAATCAAGAGCTTTCTTGGTCAGAAAATGATATTTCAAAGAAATTCTGCACTTTTATTATAATTTATCGCTAAATGTCAGAGACTTTTTGGCACAATGAAACCGTGCGCTGCCTGTGCACACAAAACGGCGCTCAAGGTTTTTTGCCAGAAAGACCACGATCTGGTTTGTTCTGTTAAAACTTGACAAAACATGGGATGAACTGCCTGCTTTTTTACGGAAATAAAATTTTCCGGCACAGGGAATTTCTGGCGGCTTTGCACCTTTTTGCTCCCATGCACATACACCGGAGCAAAGGAGGAATGCATCTTGAACCAGATCCTTTTCACGGCGTGGGTGCTGCTGTTCCCGGCGGCATGTACCACGCTGGGTGCGGCGGGCGTGTTTTTGCTGCGCCAACAGTCGCGGCCCTGTACACAGCGCATTCTGTGCGGCATGGCGGCAGGCATCATGCTGGCAGCCAGCGTGTGGAGCCTGCTGATGCCTGCCATTGAGCGTGGCCGGAGCCTGCCGCTTCCGGCGTGGATCCCATCGGCGGTGGGGCTTGTGCTGGGCGCAGTGGGGCTTTTGCAGGTGGAGCAGTTTGCCGGGCAGCTGTTGGCGGGCGGCGTGCAGCACGGCGGGCGCATGGTGCTGGCTGTGACCTTGCATAATCTGCCCGAGGGCATGGTGGCTGGGCTTGCCGCTGCGCTGGCGCTCACCCATGAGCCGGACGCCATCAGCGGTGCACTGGCGCTGAGCCTTGGCATCGGCCTGCAAAATATCCCGGAGGGTGCAGCCGTCAGCCTGCCGCTGGCCCATGGCGGCCGTACCCGCAGTCAGGCATTTTTAGCGGGAGCAGCATCCGGCTTGGTGGAGCCGCTGGGCGCATTGCTGGCCTTTGCGCTGGCAGAGTGGGTCAGTGCTGCTCTGCCGTGGCTGCTCAGCGCGGCGGCGGGCTGCATGGTGTGCGTGACCGCACAGGAGATGATCCCGCAGGCGGTGGAAGGGGACGAACCGGCAGGCGTGATCAGCATCGTGCTGGGCTTTGCACTGATGATGGCGCTGGATGTGGCACTGTAAACAAAAACGCTGCCGCCATTTTTGTGGCAGCAGCGTTTGCGGCTTGGTTCAGTTTTTCTCGATGTACACACTGGTGGAAGGAAATGCAAAATCTACGCCGTCTGCCTGCATGATGTCCATGATGTTCAGGTTCAGGTCATTCTGCATCTGCAAAAACTCGGCGTAGACATTGGTTAGCAGGTAAGCCGACACCAGAATGTTGATGCTGGAATCCCCAAAGTTTGCCAGCTGCACAATGTTGGTGCCCTTGCTCGTATAGGGGCTTGCATCCAGCATGGCTTGGAGGTCTTTCATCAGCCGCTCCAGCTGCGGGCGGGTGGTGCCATAGGTGACGCCAAGATTGAATTTGTAGGGCCGCATGGTGCGCAGGGCAGCGTTCTGCACAGTGGAAGAACAAATTTTGCTGTTTGTCACCACGTTGATGGTCTTATCCAGCGAACGGATGCGGGTGGAGCGGAAGTTGATGTCGATCACTTCGCCTTCCACATCACCTACTGCGATCCAGTCGCCCACCGAGAAGGGTTTGTCCAGCAGGATCACGATACCGGAAAAAAGGTTGCCGGCGCTTTCCTGCGCGGCCAGCGAGATGGTCAGGCCGACCAACCCGGCACCGGCAACGATGCTGCCAATGGGGAAGCCCACCTCCTGTGCCAGCGCGGCTACGCACAGCACGATCACCAGCACCTTGTAGGTGGTATCCAGCAGGGAGCACAGGGTCTTGTTGGAGCGGATCTCCGGGCCGCAGGATGCCAACAGCAGGTCGGCAAGGTCGGAGGCCGCATACAGGCCCTCGCAGGCAAGCAGGGTCATGTCAAGGCGGAAGCAGACCAGCAGCAGTTTTGCAACGCCGGGAATGGCCCAAGGCAGGGAAGCGGCTGCCAGATATACGCCAACGGTAGTGCACATGCGCTGGATGGGCAACGCAAAGCTGCGCAGCAGGATGGGCGTGCCGATAAAATGCCATTTGCGGGCAAGCAGGGCCGGGATGCCCTTTTTGTTCAGCCAGCGGCGTACCAGCCATGCGGCCAGCAGGATGAGCAGAGCACACATCGCACGTGCGGCCAGTGCCAGCCAACCCTCCAGAAACAGGGCACCCAGCTCGAACGAAAGATCACGAACAGAAAAAATCATATCGACCTCCTGAGTTTTATACGACCCATTTATGATACCATACCACATCCGCCGGGGCAAGACTGTGCCGGAGAGGAAGGCCAAAAGAATGACTTTGATAAAATTTGCCCAATTTTTAAAACGCCCTCTTGACAAGCCGGGCCTGCCACGTTATACTCTGTGCCAGAAAGTTCGTTTCAGGGCGGGGTGTGATTCCCCACTGGCGGTAAAGTCCGCGACCACCCGCAAGGGTGTTGACCCGGTGCAACTCCGGGACCAACGGTGATAGTCCGGATGCAAGAAACGGCAGGCAAATCGTTGTCTACGCGCCCTGTTGCAGTGTTTTTGTTGCAGCAGGGCGCTTTTCTGTTTGGCCTTCCCGTTCCAGAACAAAATACGAAAAGAGCTTTCGGAACAATTTTTGCAGGGGGCTTTGCCCCGGGAAGGAACATAACATGAAAAAGAATACCACCCACAACCTTACTGTTGCCGCCATGCTCAGCGCAGTGGCGTTTATCCTGATGTTCATCGAGTTTCCCATCCCGATGCTCATCCCGTCCTTCGTCAAGATGGACTTTTCCGACCTGCCCGCCCTGCTGGGTGCGTTTGCGCTTGGCCCGGTGTACGGTGTGGTGATCAGCTTCATGAAGAACCTGCTGCACATCGTCATCAAGGGTACTTCCACCGCGTGTGTGGGTGAGTTGTGCAACTTTATGCTGGGCGCTGTGTTCTCCGCAACGGCAGGTTTTATCTATAAGCACCACAAGAGCCGCAAGACCGCCATTATCGGTGCCCTTGCAGGTGCCGCTGTCATGGCCGTGTTCAGTGTGCCGTCCAACTACTTCATCACGTATCCGGCCTATGTGCAGTTCTATCACATGCCGCTGGAAGCCATCCTTGGCATGTATCAGGCCATTCTGCCCTCGGCAGACAGCCTGATCAAGTGCTTGGTCATTTTCAATATGCCCTTCACGCTGGTCAAGGGTCTGCTGGATGCGGTGCTGTGCATGCTGATTTACAAGCCGCTTTCTCCCATCCTGCACGGCAGAAAGTAATTTTGTTCTCTACTACTTTTTCTTCTTCTCAAATCATAGAAACCACAGCAAAACTCCCCGGTCAGGTTCCGCAATGCGGTTCCCGGCCGGGGAGCTGTTATTTTGTTCAGGCCAAGGCACCTTTATCCAGCCATTTGCCGCGGGCCAGCCGCACAAGAAACAGCGCGCCGCGCATGGTCAGCTCAAAGCTCATGGCGATCCATACACCCACCAGCCCAAAATGTGGAGCCAGCAGGGAAGCGAGAGTGAGCCGGATGCCCCACATGCTGACAAGGTTCAGCACAAAACAGCCGGTGCTGTCGCCGGCGCCCTGCATGGCACCGCTGGCCACGATGCTGGCACCGAACATCGGCTCGGCCAGTGCTTCAATGCGCAGCACCTGCGCGCCCAGCGCAATGACCGCTGCATCTGCGGTGAAAATGCCCATCAGGTTCGGCGCAAAAATATACATGCCAACGCCGGTCAGTGCCATGATGCCCATGCCCATGCCGGTGCACAGCCACGCAAAGCTTTTGGCCATATCCCGGCGGTTTGCACCCACGGCCTGACCCACCAGCGCAAGGGCAGCGTCCTGAATGCCGTAGCCCGCCATATAGCACAAACTCTCGGCGCTCACGCCCAGACTGTTGGCAGCAATGGCGGTGGTGCCAAGGCCGGACACGATGCGGATGAGCAGTACCTGTGCAGAGGAAAGTGCTGCGCGCTCTGCGGCCAGCGGCGCGCCCACCTTCCACAGATTGTGCAGGCAAGCTTTGGTGATGCGCCAAGAGCCGGGTTTGCGGATGCACAGCGGGCCGTCCCGCAGCAAAAGAAGCGCCAGTGTCAGCATGCCGCTGATGGCGGTGGCAAACGCAGTGCCCAGTGCCGCACCCGGCACGCCCCAGCCAAGGCCCCACACCGTCATGGTATGGCCCAGCACCACCATCTGCCGGGTGGGATTGATGAGGAAGAAGTTGAAGATCACGTCCAGCACGCAGGTCAGCACACTGATGA
>ERZ1034998.141-NODE-141-length-47625-cov-6.702354_pt1 | contig 47625 bp, 47 predicted proteins | sample MGYA00520621_ERZ1034998 | MGnify/ENA primary metagenome ERZ1034998 (study PRJEB33766, sample SAMN09781748) | gut metagenome | biome: gut microbiome | host: Homo sapiens | place: Madagascar | study: EMG produced TPA metagenomics assembly of the PRJNA485056 data set... | reverse complement strand
TAACATTTGATGAATTTTATACACTCATTTCCAGATTTTTCTAAAAAAATTCGGGCATTGTTCGACAAAAAACACAATTCTGCAAAGATCCTGTTCCTTACAGCTCTGTAAAAAATCCCTCAAAATAAAAATGCCTCCGGAAAATCCATAAATTCTCCGAAAGCATTTTTATTCATATCGACTGCAATCCTGATATATAACCGGAAAAACGCGGCTCGAAAGATATTTCACGATATATCCTGTGATATTCCTCCGACGACAGCTCCGATAGATAATTGGAAGCATACTGAATCCCGATTCCTGCTTCCTGCAGCAGATCCGCCGCTTTGTTGTAAGCAATAGCCGCCTCTGTATCCGTAGGATATCTGCCGATAATATGATCTCCATTAATATGAATCTTTGCCACATACACCGCCGCATACACATCCGGCTGACGTGTTACTCCATGATAGGAATTCAGAATCTCGATATTGGCATAACGGTAATCGTGATCATTGCCGTTCACAAAACGATAATCCCGGTTCTCCACGGCAAAGTTTTTGATCCCATAACGGGATGCGATATTGACCTGCATTCCATAATCTGCCACAAAAAGATGACCCCCCCGGCGCATGATCGAATGATGAGAATAATAAAACAGATCATCCGCATCAAAAAGAAGGACATCCTCTCTGGAAAGATAATATTCAAAATAATTTGCCTGTAAATAAATAGGCGTTTTGATATAAAGTCCATTATTTTTGAAATTATTTAAAACCACCCACTTGGAAAAGGGGAGCTCACATGGACGATAATCATCCGGCAAAAAACGAATTTCTGATTTCAGAAGATTCGCCGCAATTGTATACGTCCGGTGCGCTTCCTCCTGCGTAGCGAAGCTGCCGAGACTGATATGTTTTCCCCGAAATGTCACAGAGGAACGAAAATAGATATCCCCGTTCTTTTTCCTGGCCTGAAAAACTCCCGGAAGCCGCTTCATATCCCTTCCCTCCTGGTTCCCTATTTTTGTTTCCGATAACTTCTTAGCACGATTTTTTCCAGCTTACGCTTCAAGACGATCTGAATCTCCTCATGTCTGGCAATCTGTTTGACCAGAATCGAATAAACTCCGGCACGATTTGCCCCCCACACATCCGTAAAAATCTGATCTCCTACAAACAGCGTTGTTTCCGGCGTAGTCTGCATACGTTTCATCCCCTCCTGATATCCTCTCGGAGACGGCTTTCCTGCTTTAAACACATAGGGAGTTTTCACCGTATCCGCAAAGGGCTTCACACGGTAATCCTTGTTATTCGAAATCACACAGGTCTGAAAGCCCAATTCCCGCAGATGCTCAAATAATTCTACTGCACGGGCTGTTGCCGGCTGATCATGCTCTACTAATGTGTTGTCCACATCAAACAAAACCCCCCGATATCCCTTTTGATAATACATTTCAAAGGGAATCTCATAAGTGGAATCATATTCTTTCCTGGGATAAAACTGCTGAAACATGGTTTCCTCCTTACATCTGCTTTGCCAGATTGATCATTTCAATCGCTCCGAGAGCACAGTCATAGCCCTTGTTACCTGCCTTTGTACCTGCACGCTCAATGGCCTGCTCGATATTGTCTGTTGTCACAACGCCAAACATTACCGGAATACCGGTCTCCAGAGAAACACTTGCAATCCCCTTGGATACCTCTGCACAGACATAATCATAATGACTTGTGGCACCACGGATCACGGCACCAAGACAGATTACGGCATCATATTTACCGGATTCTGCCATCTTCTTTGCCATGACCGGAATCTCAAATGCTCCCGGCACCCATGCCAATGTAATATCATCATCCTCAACATTGTGACGAACCAGACCATCCCTTGCTCCGGCAATCAGTTTGGATACGATAAATTCATTAAAACGTGCTGCTACAATACCAATTTTTGCTCCTTCTGATACTACTTTTCCCTCTAATACTTTCATGATAATTCTCCTTTTCTATGATATATATCGTTCACTCAAACTTCCCACATCGTATTGGATGTGGGAAGTTTGAGTCATCTACAGTTTCAAAATGTGTCCCATTTTTTCTTTTTTGGTTTTCAGATAGAAGCTGTCATATTTGCCAGGCTCCATCTCGATCGGCACACGCTCTACAATCTCCAGATCATATCCGGCCAGGCCATATACCTTCGCCGGATTATTTGTCATCAGACGAAGCTGATGAATTCCTAAATCCACCAAAATCTGCGTACCTATTGTATAATCTCTTGCATCCTCCGGGAAGCCCAGCTCCAAGTTGGCTTCTACTGTATCGCGTCCGTGATCCTGCAGCTCATAAGCACGGATCTTATTGATCAGTCCAATGCCTCTTCCCTCCTGGCGCATATAAAGCAGAACACCTCTTCCCTCCTTGGCGATCATCTTCATTGCCGCATCATACTGCTGACCACAGTCACAACGTGCAGAACCAAGGGCATCTCCTGTCAGACACTCGGAATGGACACGGCACAGAACCGGCTCGCCATCTGTAATATCTCCCATGACAAGCGCCACATGATGCTCGCCATTGAGTTTATTCACATAACCATAAATAGTAAACTGGCCATATCGTGTCGGCATCTTTGCCTTTGCCACACACTCCACCAGCACCTCATGCTCCTTACGGTACCGGATCAGATCTGCGATCCTGCCGCATTTTAACTGATGCTCCTTTGCGAACTCAAGAATATCCGGCGTTCTTGCCATCGTGCCATCCTCTTTCATAATCTCACAGCACAGTCCCACCGGCTTTAAGCCTGCCAGTCTGCAAAGATCCACGGTTGCCTCCGTATGTCCGTTACGCTCCAGCACACCGCCCTTCTTTGCCAGAAGTGGGAACATATGGCCCGGACGACGAAAATCCGATGGCTTCGTATTGTCGTCTGCCACCATTCTTGCCGTGATCCCCCGCTCATAAGCAGAAATACCTGTAGTAGTATCCTTGTAATCAATGGATACTGTAAATGCCGTACAATGATTGTCTGTATTTTCTGCACACATCTGCGGAAGATTCAGCTTATTAGTATACTCCTCCGACATCGGCATACAGATCAATCCCTTAGCATAACTTGCCATAAAATTTACATTTTCCAGTGTAGCAAACTCTGCCGCACAGATCACATCCCCTTCATTTTCCCGATCCTCGTCATCCATCATCACAACAATCTTTCCCTGACGAAGATCTTCCAACACTTCTTCAATGGTATTAAACTTTGTTTCCATAATCCTCTTGCCTTTCTATTTGTCATTAGAACCCATATTTTGTAAGCATTTCCAGGGTAATGCCCTTTTCCTGCGTTGTATCGTTGGTTCTCTCCGCAGGAATCGTCAGAAAACGCTCGACATATTTTCCTACCGGGTCATTCTCCAGATTGACAATATCGCCTTTCTTTTTGTGTAACAGCGTAGTTTCCTCCCCTGTATGAGGAATCACTGACACGGAAAAGCTCTTGTCTGTGAGAAGTGCCACTGTCAGGCTGATCCCGTCAATGGCAATAGAGCCCTTTTCAATAATATAACGCAGTATTCCTTCCGGAGCCCCAATCTCCACCCACATGGCATTGCCTTCCTTTCTTGTAGAAAGGATCGTTCCGGTGCCATCAATATGACCCGCCACAATATGACCGCCAAATCTGCCATCGGCTGCCATTGCACGCTCCAGATTCACCTGACTGCCTCTGTGAAGAGATCCCAGCGAGCTTCTCCGCAATGTTTCCGCCATCACATCTGCCTGAAATTTTCCCCCTTGCATGGAGGTTACCGTCAGACAGACACCATTGACTGCAATACTGTCGCCGATCTGCGTCCCCTGCAGTACCTTATGAGCTGCCACCGTGAGTACCGCCGATTCACCTCCTGCTGCAATAGAATCAATGGTTCCCACTTCTTCAATAATACCTGTAAACACCTTTTCCTCCTTTCCTGATACCTTCGGGTATTCTATAAGAAAGAAAAAAGTCCCCGCCAAAAACGGGGACATCAAAAAATCATGTATCAATACTTCTCTCATCCAGACTGTACTGTCGGCCTTGGAATCTCACCAAGTCATGTCACAAAAATGACTCACGGGCTGATGTGTCAAAAAAACAGCTTCTGTACACAAATACCGTCGGTCGCGAATTTCACGCTGCCCCGAAGTTTACTTTACGTTCCTTATCATAGCACAGCCGCTTACGGTTTGCAAGAAAAATATCGGGAGCTTCACACTGTGTACCGGAATGATCTCTTCTGGCGTAACACCGGCAGCACAATTATATAACATCTGCCTCCATCAGAAGATCTTCACCGAGAGATGTTACTTTGCGGTTTGTCAGGATCCATGCCTGAGCCGGATCATCCACGCCTATGCCTCTCACCGGAGTGAATCCCTCCCCCCCTCCAAACAGCTTCGGCGCAATATAAGCCTGCACATGCTGCACGATCCCTGCCTGCAGGGCGCTGTAATTTAATGTACCGCCTCCTTCCAGAAGGATGCTGTCGATTTTTCGTTCTCCCAGTTTTTCCATCAGATCCGCAAGATCCACTCTGCCATCCTTCTGCCTTGTCACAAGCACCTGCACTCCCTTTTCCTCATAGGCAGCGATCCGCTCCGGATCCTCCTTCACTGTTGCAAGAATGGTTTCTACTTCTTCTGCCGTCCGAACGATCTGACTGTCAAGAGGCGTCCTGAGACTGCTGTCACAAATGATCCGGATAGGATTTCTCCCTTCCGGAATACGGCAGGTCAGCAGCGGATCATCTGCAAGCACCGTCTGCACTCCCACCATAATACCGGTGTATTTATTGCGCATGCGCTGTACATGGGCTCTTGCCTCTTCTCCGGTCACCCATTTACTGGCACCTGTATGACAGGCGATCTTGCCGTCCATAGTCATGGCGTATTTCATGACCACATATGGCGTGTGGGTCGTAATATAATGAAAAAACACATCATTCAGGGCATCGCACTCCTCTTTCAGCACATGGGTTTCCACGGTAATCCCCGCATCCTGAAGCTGGCGGATTCCCTTTCCTGCCACCAGTGCATTGGGATCATCGGAGCCCACATAAACCTTGCGGATACCTTGCTCTATGATCGCCTGGGTACATGGAGGCTGCTTACCGTAATGACAGCATGGCTCCAGAGTCACATACATTTCCGCTCCTGTGGCATCTGTTTTCAGATTGGCAAAAGCACTCCGTTCTGCATGCAGATCACCGTAACGGGCATGATACCCTTCTGCCAGAATCTCTCCATCTCTGACGATCACGGCCCCCACCAGAGGATTGGGATTTACATGTCCCTCTCCCTTCCCCGCCAGCTCAATGGCTCTTCTCATATAGTTCTCTTCCATAATTTAAACCTCCATCGCTCTTCTCATACCGCTCACACCCAAACCTTAAAGCTGCAATATCTTCTGCTGCTTTTCCCGTTCTCTCGCCGCCTTGCTGTAAACACAGCCACAGTAATCCTGCCGGTACAGCTGATACTCAGCCGACAACTCAATTGACTTGAGATAACCGCCCTTTTTCTTAAAATCCGACACCAGATAAGGAATACCATATTCCTGTGCCAGACGCAGGCCGATTTCATTGAGCTTTGCTGCATTCTTGTGGGGACTGACAGAAAGTGTTGTGGTAAAATAGTCAAAGTGATGCTCCTTTGCATACTCTGCCGCCTTTCTCTGCCGCAGCTCATAGCAGGCAAAGCAACGTTCGCCCCCCTCCGGAAGCTGCTCCATGCCCTTTGCCATAGCAAGAAACATCTCCGGCTCATATGCCCCTTCCACAAACGCAATGGGATACTTTACCGGAAGCTCACCAAGAAGTCTCTGCTGCTCCTTTACCCTCTTCTGATACTCTGCCTGTTCTGTAATATTAGGATTATAATAATAGATTGTAATATGAAAATACTCTGCCAGATAGGAAAGACAATAACTGCTGCAGGGTGCACAGCAGCTGTGCATTAATAGCTTTGGCACCTTTTCTTCCTTTTGGAGATGATCAATGATCTGATCCAGCTCTCTCTGATAATTCACTTTATTCATATCTACATTTACCCCTTTTTGTGATCATTGATCCGACACTTTTTTATGCCGCTTTTCTGTCTGATCCGGCACAAACGCACTGAGCAGAACCGTCTGTTTTACTTTCTGATCCGTAAAGCCCCACTGTGAGCGAAGCTCCCCCGGTACATAAGTAAAAAAGACATTTCCAAGCAGCATACACAGGATAAATACCCAGAAAAATCCCAGAATCCCCCCTGCCAGCTTATTCATGGTGCCAAGTACCGGAATATGATCCACCAGCTTTAAGGCCCGGATACTATGCAGCAGTACAAACTGTAACACCGCAAACACCACAAAAAACACGATGGAGTAAGCAATGCCCTCTGCTGCCGGTTCCAAAGCCTGTCCCGCAAACTGCACCAGCGCACCGCTTCCCATCTGCTTCTCAAGTACAGGCACAAATACAGCCTCTGCCAGCATCTTTTTTAGCGTTCCGGCCGCCAGAACTGCCCCTATATATGCAGCAACCATTGCCACGATCCGGGCAATGGTCACTAAAAATCCTCTATGATATCCTACGAGAACGGACACCAGCATACAAACTCCGATGATCACATCAACGCACGTTGTAATATCCATATCAATCCTCATTTCCAGACAGCCTGCTGCCTGAAAAAATCTGCACAGGCAATTACAATTCTGCCATCTTCTCCACCGTCACAAACGATTACAGAAGAACATCCGCCATATCATACATGCCTGCAGCCTTTCCCTTCAGGAACTTTGCAGCGGCGATAGAGCCCTTTGCAAAAACAGCACGGGAATATGCCGTATGCTTAAAAGTGATCACCTCATCGGTACCGGCAAAGATCACTTCATGATCTCCCACAATCGTGCCACCGCGAACAGCAGAAATACCAAGCTCCTTTTTGTCTCTCTGCTTTCTCACCTGAGAACGGTCATAAACATACTCAAACCGGTTATCCATTGCCTCATTAACAGAGTCTGCCAGTGCAAGAGCCGTGCCAGATGGCGCATCAAGCTTTTTGTTGTGATGCTGCTCCACGATCTCCACGTCAAAACCCTCTTCACAAAGCTTCTGTGCCGCCTCCTTCAAAAGCTTCATTAAAAGATTGATTCCCAGAGACATATTGGCTGATTTCAGTACAGCAACCTTCTCTCCGGTCTGGCGCAGATATGAAAGCTGCTCCTCACTCATACCGGTAGAACACTGCACGATCGGAGTCTGTGTCCTTGCGGCGTAATCCATACGCTTCTCAAAGCCATTGGCAGAAGAAAAATCAATGATAACATCTGCCTTTACATCACACGCATCAATATCGGTAAACACCGGATAGTCATTGTCTCTATTGTCCACAATGTCAATACCTGCCACGATCCGGCAATCTGCATCCTCCTTTACCAGTCCTGAAATCATCTGTCCCATACGGCCATTACAGCCTACCATAATAATATCTGTCATTTGAACAATCCCGCCTTTCATAATATATGCACACTTTATACTGCAGACCTGATCACTTTCCTGCAGTATATCTGCTTAATTAACTGTGATATCCTTCTCCAGCTCAATTTTGGAGATCACATCCATATATTCCACAAGCTCCTCCGGCAGATTCTGTCCGGTGAGTACCAGTCTGGTATAATCATCCCGCAATTCGATCAGATGAATGATATCCTCTACTGTAATGATCTCCAGATCGATCAGTCCCAGAATCTCATCCAGTACCAAAACATCGCAGCCGCCGGTATCGATCACCTTTCTTGCGAAATTTACACCATTTAAAATATTCTGTGTCTCTTCTTTTTTCTGGGAAGCGAGAAGCTCTGAAAATGATTCTTTTTCCTTTTCAAAACGGAACAGCTTGATATCCGGCTCCAGCTTCTCCAAAAAATTAAACTCCTCCGCATCATTTCCCTTCAGGAACTGGATAATGATCACAGACTGACCAAGACTTGCGGCACGGATGCACTGACCCACAGCCGCTGATGTCTTTCCCTTTCCCGGTCCGTAAAAAACCTGAACAATACGCCTGTCCATAATTCACCTCTGTACTTTCTTCGTATATTTATCCGGTCTGTTCACGCCCTATGAAACGAAAAAAATGACCGGAGACAAAGAATTTACTCCTTAACTCCAGTCATTCTATCATATTTATAATGAAAAATCCACTCTTTTACATTTCCTCCTCATCAGACTGATATTCCAGCTTGCTGACAGAAACCTCATAAGCGACTCTCTTTTCATATTCTTCTTCGCTGATCTTCTTCTGGTACTCCCTGCTCTGAATTCTGCCCCAGATCTGTACATGTGCTCCTACCTCAAACTGATCGGCATATCTGGCATTTCTGCCCCAGCAGATACATGGAATATAATCTGATTTGCCGTACGGTCTGTTCACTGCCAATAGTACATCTGCGATCTCACGCCCCAACGGCGTTTTCCGGTATACTGGCTTTTTACAGACATAACCATCCAGAAAGATATGGTTAGGATCCTGTTCTTCCTCCTCCGGCTCCACAATCTCTACTTCTCTTGCAAACACAGACAATACAAGACGATTTCTTGTTTCTTCATGACGGTTATAGGAACGGAACTGGCCATTGGCACGCAGCACATACCCACGGTAATCTGCACGGACATCCAATATCCTCTCCGAAACCATAACCGGAATGATGTCATTGGAATTGCTCAGACGGCTCACTTCGATATCTACCGTATAGAAGTCCTCTCCGTATACCGTATGACTGTACCCAAATTCACCTACCACCCTTCCTGCAATTGTCACCTGGTTATTTGTAAAAACCTTATCCAACATATTTTTTCCTCCCTTTTCCTTTTACGGGTCTCCCGTCCCGTATGCATTGTAACTTCATTAATAAATGTATATTTGGCTCCTTTCGGTGCTAGAACTATTATGCCACATTTTTCCTGTTTTTAAACGGGCTTCCGGACGACAAATCACGACGTCTGCTATCACCAGACACAAATGTCCTACCCAATTCGCCCAAAAATACATATTCCTTCTACAATCTTATCAGAACTCGTGCAAAACTTCATCATTTTTTTGTGACTTTTTCTTACTTGTATAATGACGTGACAATCGGTATACTAATGTATTGGTGATTTATTTTGCAAAAAAGAGAAAAGCGATGAGATATCGCCGCATATTGAGAAAGGACTTGAACAATTATGATGCAGAAACGTGAAGACGTCAGAAATATTGCAATTATTGCACACGTTGACCATGGTAAAACTACGCTGGTGGACGAGCTTTTAAAGCAGAGTGGTGTATTCCGCTCCAACCAGGAGGTGGCCGAACGTGTCATGGATTCCGGCGATATCGAACGGGAACGTGGAATTACAATTTTATCCAAAAATACAGCCATTACTTATAAGGATACTAAGATCAATATTATCGACACACCGGGACACGCTGATTTCGGCGGCGAGGTAGAGCGTGTCTTAAAAATGGTAAACGGAGTTGTTCTGGTAGTAGATGCCTTTGAGGGTGCTATGCCACAGACAAAGTTTGTATTAAAGAAGGCTCTGGAATTAGAGCTTCCGGTTATTGTATGTATCAACAAGATCGATCGTCCGGAGGCACGTCCGGAGGAAGTTGTAGACGAGGTTCTGGAGCTTTTTATTGATCTGGATGCCAATGAGGAGCAGCTTGACTGCCCATTTATCTATGCTTCCGCCAAGGAAGGTATCGCTTCCTACAGTGCGGATGAACCGGGCAAAGATATGGTTCCTTTGTTTGATACGATCCTTGATTATATTCCTGCTCCGGAGGGCGATCCGGATGCCGGAACACAGGTACTGATCAGTACCATTGATTACAATGAGTATGTAGGACGTATTGGTATCGGCAAGATTGATAACGGCTCCGTAAAAGTAAATCAGGATGTCGTTATTGTCAACCATCATGATGACTCCAAATCCCAGAGAGTCCGCATCACAAAGCTTTACGAGTTTGACGGACTTCAGAAGGTAGAGGTGCCGGAAGCGACCATCGGTTCCATCGTTGCGATTTCCGGTATTTCAGATATCCATATCGGAGATACCATCTGCTCTCCGGAGAATCCGGTTGCTATTCCATTCCAGAAGATCTCCGAGCCAACCATCGCCATGCATTTTATGGTAAACGATAGCCCACTGGCCGGTCAGGAAGGAAAATATGTTACCTCACGCCATCTGCGTGACCGTCTGTTCAGCGAGTTGAACTCTGATGTCAGCCTTCGTGTGGAGGAGACAGATAATATGGACAGCTTCAAGGTATCCGGCCGTGGAGAGCTTCATCTCTCTGTCCTGATCGAAAACATGCGCCGTGAAGGCTATGAATTTGCCGTAAGCAAAGCAGAGGTTCTCTATCACACGGATGAGCGCGGCAAAAAGCTGGAGCCAATGGAGCGTGCATTTATCGATGTACCGGATGAATTCTCCGGAAGCGTCATCGAAAAGCTCAGCAACCGTAAAGGTGAGCTTCAGGGAATGGGTTCCATCGGCGGCGGATATACCAGACTGGAATTTTTAATTCCATCCAGAGGTCTGATCGGCTATCGTGGAGAATTTATGACAGATACTAAGGGAAACGGTATTATCAATACAACATTCGAAGAGTATGGTCCATATAAGGGCGATATGAATTATAGAAAACAAGGATCCCTGATTGCTTTTGAGTCCGGCGAGACTGTTGCTTATGGTCTGTTTAACGCCCAGGATCGTGGTACTCTCTTTGTGGGACCCGGCGAGAAGGTTTACAGTGGTATGGTCATTGGACAAAATGGTAAAGCAGAGGATATTGAGTTAAACGTCTGCAAGACAAAGCATCTCACCAACACACGATCTTCTTCTGCAGATGATGCCTTAAAGCTTGTACCACCAAAGAAGCTGAGCCTGGAAGAGGCTCTGGAGTTCATTGATACCGATGAGCTTTTGGAGATCACTCCAACCAGCCTCCGTATCCGTAAGAAGATTCTGGATTCCACTCTTCGTTTCCGTAGCAAGAAAAATGCTCAGAACAACTAAACAGAACGGCTTAATTTCATATAAAATTCTTTGATCTGCTGCCATGACAGATGTTCCTGTTGTGGCAGCATTTCTATTCCCGCCATTGCCATATTCACCAGCAATTCTATGTCCTCTGCCGGAATCCAGAGCATCTCCTCCGGTCTGTCTTTTCTCCTCTCAAGTATTTGTTCCAGCTTTTTCGCCGTCTTTGTCTCTGTCAATAGATCCACATAACGTACCGCCAGTAATATTCCCATCCACAATGGCATTCCATAGCGCAGCCATAATGGTTCTGCCAGCTCCTCCCACAGATAACGGCTGTCTCTTCTCTCCTCTCTGCTTCCCGGCACGCATTTTTTAAGCTCCGTCACATTCCGGGATAACGCCGTGAAGATTCTCTTCTGCTCCGTTCCATGCACAGGCGGTATCACAACCAGATCTTCCTCCTGCCATCCGGCTCTTCCCAGATATAATGTCACACCGTCACGGTCACGAATCCACAAAAGTTCCCTTTTTATCATCTGCTCCCACATGATCTCTGTCGAAAGGAATACCACCGGAGGTCTTTTTTCATATTCCCCGGTGCCGGAAATATCCTGATTTCTATTCCAGCAGACCTCCTGCAGCATCCGGATATTTCCAATGGCAATCACATATTCTGGTTTGATCTGCCGCAGCCGTTCTGCCACATTCCCATTTTTCTGCCACGGGATACGATCTACCTGACAATATAGACGCAATTCTGTCAAAAACTTCTGATGCCAGGTCTCTTCCGTGAAATATATGTCATTGCAGCACAAAAGGACAGCCATATGGCTGCCCTTTCTTTCAAGAACCCACGATTTCCAGTTTTTTACAAATGCTTCCGTGGTGATGATCTTCATTCCTTATCTCCCTCATCCGTTTTATCCGCCGGTGTCTGCGTCGGAGCTTCTGTTGCCCCGGGTTCCTCCGTTGCGCTGCTGTCTGACTTGTCTTCAGCATTATCATCCTTTTCAATCTTTACCGTCACATACTCCGTCTTTACAATCGCACTGCTATCCCTCAGATCCAGATGAACCTTCAGACGGTGCTTTCCACGACGCAGTCCTTCGCAATCGACATAGGCACTGTAATCATCCACAGTAATCTCATCCAGAACAGAAGAGATTCCCTGGATCGTTATGCTGACCACATCTCTGTCCCCAACAATACGTGCTGCCAGATGATCCGACAGGGAAGCGAATTTAATATCCTTCACCGGAATGGATATTTTTTTGCTCATCAGCTTTTCAATGCCGATCCGCAGAGACACCTGTGCATAATCGGCCAGCACAGACACACCATCCGGCAGGTAATCCTGAATGCTGATATTTTGTTCCACAGAACCTGTGGTACTCTGCATTCCGGTAATATCCACCGGCACATTGACCTCGCTGATATTGGCAAGATCCTTTTTACCACCTGCCACCTGTATGGTCTCCGGCTGGCACTCCGCATCCACAAACTCATATCCCGATGCCGGTTTTCCGGTTATCTTTATATTGACAGGTATTGTCTTGGTCTTTAATACCTGGACATTCACCCGGACCTTACGCACTCCATAATTCAGGGTACTGGACTCGATCACCTTTCCATCCGCATCATATGCAACCGGGGTAACTCTCTTTTTTAAGTTCTCACCGATTCCGCTGACATTGACCGTTACACGAACAGAATCAATCTTGTCGATCACACCCTTACCACCTGTCACCTCCAGCATGTTGGGACTTGCCAGACATTCCCCCACACTGTATCCGGCCTGTGGCGTACCGTTCGTTACTACTGTAACCTTGATCTGTTTGCTGGCCTTATCCTCCAGAGAGACCTTCAACACACTATTACACTCCAATACCGGCTCGTCAGATACTGTTTTCTTTAATTCCGGCACAATGGCCACCGCATTAACTGCCGACAGATCAGAGAGATCCGCCGTAGCACGGATATCGTCGGCTTTCAGTCTGTCTACAATGCTTTTTTTGCCCTTTACCCGGACTTGTGCCGTGCTTCCCTCAATAATTTCATATACCTTATTGACAGAGGAAAGTGCATCCTCATTGATGGTTTCAACCTCTACATTAAAGATCCGTTCCTTATAAGGATCTTCAATATTTACGATTGCCACCCAGACCACAATCGCCGTAGCAAGGGCAAGCAGCTTAATTCCTATATTATTGATGATATATTTCTGTACAAAATCCTTATGTCCTGTATCCCCGGAATTGTTATGCCGTATGCTTTTCTCCTGCTTGTTATCCATATCTCTAACCATGCCTTTCCAACTGTGTGGTATCTGTCCTTCCGCCACAAAGCTACATGTATCATCCCCGCCGGTTACTCTGCCCTGCCGCTATCTGTACGGCGCAGCCCCTTCCAGCGTTTCTTTTCTGTATCATCTCCTGATTTCCCCTGCATTTCTGTCAGCTTCTTTCGCAGCAGATCTCCGTCAATATTCCGCAAAAGCTTTCCTCCCACTGCAACAGAAATCCTGCCTGTCTCCTCGGAAACAATGATCGTCAGGCTGTCCGTCACCTCGCTGATTCCCACACCGGCACGATGTCTGGTTCCAAGCTCCTTTGACAACCCCATATTGTCGGACAAAGGCAGATAACAGGTCGCCGACACGATCCTATCCCCCCGAATGATCACGGCTCCATCGTGAAGAGGGGTATTATGCTCAAAAATATTAACCAGAAGCTGACTGCTAATGGTGGAATCCAGTTCAATTCCTGTCCTTTCGTATTCGGACAGATCAATGTCCTTTTCCATTATGATCAGGGCTCCCGTCTTCGCCTTGGCCATTTCTACCGTTGCCTTCACGATCTCATTAATACTGCGCTCTGAAAAACGCTCATTTTGATTTCGGGTATCATCAAATGGAATCAATGTAGAAACGATCTTTTTCTGTCCAAGTTCTTCCAACGCCCGGCGAAGCTCCGGCTGGAATACGATCATCAGTGCCGTAATACCAATGGAGATCGTCCTCTCAAAGATCCAGACAATAACATTCATCCGCAGAATGTATGCGATCACATAACACGCCAAAAGAACAATAATTCCCTTTAACAGCATCCATGCTCTTGTATTTTTGATCCACAATGCTACATGATAGATCACAAATGCCAGTATCACAATCTCCAAAATATCTATCACTGATACCTTTGGTAAATTGATCACATGTATATATTCCTTTAAGGATGCAACAATAGAGTTCATACTTCCTCCTAATCCCGTTTATCCTGTTATTTTTATTTTTCTTCACCTGATCCGGTCTTCGCCGTTTGTTCCGATCGGATCTGCCCGGACTCACTCTCTGCTTTCTTTGACGAAACGCCAAAACGTCCTTCTCCCAGCAAGTGGGCATTAAATCGTTTGACTCTCTTTTCTCCTACTGCAATGTTCATTTTCGGCACAGCCTTGACATAATAACAGTATTCATCATCTTCAAACTGAAGATACTCCACAGCCGAATAATTTAACACAAGCTGAAAGAACTGTATCAGCCACGCAAGTATTCCGCAGATGACAGATTGTACCAGAAGATATACGACATGTACCTGTATATTGAACGGAAAACTCAGCACCAGGATCAGCAGGATATTAACGATCACTCCCGCAACAATTGCTGTTTCATAGACATAATGAAACTCCTGACTGCAGATCATATTTACGATAACCATCACGATGGCAAAAACCGCAATAACAAGATACATCTCTTTATTGGAAAATATCATCTGGAACGCCTGATTAAATAATACCATGCTTTCCTCGGTAGCGGTACCGATCACCGTGGTAATACACTTGATCGTATAATAACAGACCACCCCGCAGCTCATAGGAATAACAGCCACCGGTGCACCGATCAGCCCCAGAAGGATCGGCACCAGATATGGCAGATGCAGTCCATACAAAATCGGAACTGCCAGGATCACATAACCGTGTTCCGGTAAAAAGCGCAGATAGATCAGATATGCGATCAGAAAGATCAGAAGAATGACTAATGCAAGGGAAACGGATACATAATACACATGAAAAACAGTATATGCAGCGGCAAGAAACAATAGCACCGACATCGGCAGCACCGTATTCACTACCGAAAACGCCGCGATCACATACCATGATTTTAAAACCGGATTGTACCCCACCAGCTGATTGATCGAAAAAAATGTAATAAAAGAAAGGAGCAGTCGAAAAAGCGCATTCACTATCCGGGCGTGATCCTGATAAAACCGGATCAGCCGTTCTCTAATCACCAATAAATGCGTCATTCTCCGCTTACCTCCCTGCTCTGTTCATAAAATAATTCCATTTTTTTAAGCTCTGCCAGATATGCTCTGCGTTTATTCTGAATGCGATGGTATTTGGCCGAATAAATAATTACCGTAAAAAAGGCACAGCCTAACAGGATCAACAGATAAACAGCAAGTGCTCCCGCTGCAAGACTGCCTATTTCAGGTAATCTGACTTTAGATAAAAGATATTCAAAATGGTACAATGCAATCAAAAACAACACCAGCACATATGCAACAGAATAGCTCCAAAGAGTCACCAGTAAATGAGAACGTATATAATCTATTCTGTAGTAGCCTGCTTCCTTCAGCTCCGTGTGCAGCGGCTCCTGCTCATACCTTGCCAGATTTACCATAATCCGAAGCTTTTCCTCGTTTACCATACGAATTCCATTTCCCTTCATGATCACATTTTCAGAGACTTTAACCATATTTCATCATAACATGTAGATTTTCCGATTTCAACTCTTTCTTGTACAATTTAGATAAAAAAAGAAGGAAATTTTTTACATAAAATCACGTCTTCGGGTATGTCTGTTTCCATTGAAATATGATAAACTAATAACGATAATTTTGAAGGGAGCCCCAATTATGATCCAGAACAAGAAAATAGCAGCCGTTTGTGTTGCCGAAATGCAGAACGATGATATCCAAAGTATATTATACCCGTTAAACGAGGCACTCTCTGAAATCGGATGGCGTATGATCATTTTTGACAGCTGCACCGATTTCTTTCTCAAAAACGCTTTCGACGAAGGGGAAGCCCATTTGTTTCAATTATTAAATCACGATTATATCGATGCTGTTTTAATAATGTCAAGAACCATTAAAAACGACGAGATCCAGAATCAGATCATTAACCGCGCCAGACAGAATGGAACACCGGTTCTTCTGATCGACAGTGATACCCGGCCGGAGGGTACGATCCAGATCAGCTTTGATGAAAGTGATGCCTTCGAACGGCTGGTGCTTCATCTGGTGGAAGATCACCATTTTACCCGGATCAATTGTATTGCGGGCATCAAAGACAATCCAATCTCCGAGCACAGAGTACAGATCTTCCGGGAAATACTGGCAGATCATAACATTCCTTTTGATGAGAGCCAACTGGGCTATGGTAATTTTTATGCCCAGCCGACCCGGAAGGTAATGGAAACATTTCTTCAACAGGCGGAACTTCCGGAAGCCATTGTCTGTATTAACGACAGCATGGCCATCACCGTATGTGATATTTTATCTGAAAACAATATCGCCATTCCGGAGCAGGTCACCGTAACGGGATTTGATGGGATTGAGCAGGAGAAATGCAACTATCCCCGTATCACCACCTGCCGCAGGGATATGGATGCTTTTGCCAGATATGTGGGAGAGATCCTGGAACAAATCCTGCAGGCTTCCACCCACGAGACACACTATACCTTTCCATACACTTTTGATCCTTCCGAATCCTGTGGCTGCCGTCAGTGCAGGATGCTGAACATCAACCGTTCCATCAATACACTGTATGCCCAGATGAATGATTCCGTCAATTACAATCGTTCGATGAATAATATGAACGCCAAAATGACCAATCTGAAAAGCATCACTGATCTGCATACCATCTCACGTTACTATATCCCATTTGACGGATATATCTGCACCAATGCGGATTTTGATATACAAGATCATCTGGAACCTTCTGACGATTTGGTGTTTACCCCGGTCGTGGATGCCAAATTCTGTTTTGATGATCTGAATTATAATAAAAGTCTCCCAATCCAGTCGGGAGAACTGATTCCTGACTGGTCCGCCTTTTTTGCCCAGCCCGCTCCTCTTGTAATATCCTGTCTGCATCACCAGCAGGAGGTTTACGGATACACAGCAATCTTTGCCGACCGCAGCAGATATCAGGGATATGGCTATGGACTGCACCGTATGCAGCGTTTTGTTTCCAATCTGAACAACTGTATTGGAATGTATCTGCAAAAGAACAACCTGCAGGCATCCAACAAAAAGCTTCGTGATGTACAAAATAAAATTATCGTAAGCTTCGCGGATCTGGTGGAATCCCGTGATACCTGCACCGGACAACATATTAAACGGACCAGCGAATATCTCCGGATCCTTGTGCAGTACATGGCAACTATGCCAAAATATTCCGAGCTGCTGACCAAAAAATATCAGACGTTAATGTGTAAAGCAGCACCGCTGCATGACATTGGCAAGATCAAGGTATCCGATGTCATCCTGAATAAACCGGGGAGACTGGACAATGACGAGTTCGAAAAGATTAAGTGCCACGCCCTGGAAGGCAGTGAGATTATCCGGGATACCCTGACTAACATCGAGGATAATGATTATCTCCAGATTGCACACGATATGGCATTATTCCATCACGAAAAATGGGATGGCAGCGGTTATCCATGCCATCTGTGTGGCGAAGAGATTCCTCTGTGTGCCCGGATCATGGCAATCGTGGATGTCTTTGATGCCCTCACAAGCAAGCGGATCTACAAGGAAGCCTATTCTGCCGATCAGGCATTTCGTATTCTGGAGGAATCCAGCGGCTCCCATTTTGATCCGGAGGTGCTTGCAGCATTCCTGACGATCCGGCCGGAGATAGAAAAGGCATTATATAATAACCACAAGGCTCAGGTATAGCCATTGCAAATAAATCCATAATCCAAAAGACTGAGACAGTCCCGGTGAACTTTCATTCACTCTGCAACTCTCTCAGCCTTTATTCATTCACATTTTATTGTATATATTCCAGAATTCTTTTTTTATATTCCAAAAATTCCGGAGAGATCTTAAACTCCTCTGCTCCCGGCTTCTTTCCTGACACTGTGATCTCATCCTGTATCACAGCCGGTGTCCCTCCCAGAATATAGATCCGGTCAGACAATATAATTGCCTCATCCATATCATGGGTAATGAACAGCGTTGACATATGGATTTCTTCCATAATTGATAAATACCACTGGTGCATTTTCCCCTTGGTAATAGTATCCAGTGCACTAAAGGGCTCATCCAGCAGCGCAACCTCCTGTGAAAACAGATACGTCCGCAACAACGCGGCTCTCTGACGCATGCCTCCCGACAGCTGAGCCGGATATTTCTTTTCATATCCGGAAAGACCAAACTCCTCAAAATAAGCTGCTGCTTTCTCTCTCGCTGTTCTTATGCGTCTCCAGGGCCAAATCTTCCCCTCCCCTGACGTTTTTTTGATTATCAACGGAAGTGCCACATTATCCAAAACAGTTTTGTACGGAAGCATCATATCCTTCTGCAGCATATAGCTGATCTTCCCCGGCTTTCCAGTCACATCCTCTCCGTCCAGAAGCACTCTGCCCTCATCGGGCATCAACAGCCCCGAAATAATGTGGAACAATGTACTTTTTCCAACTCCGCTGGCACCCAGAATACAGACGATCTCTCCTTCCTCCAGCGTCAATGAAACGGATTCCAGTACTTTTTTGTCTCCAAAAGATTTCGACACATTTTCCACAACAAGCCTCATCTTACTTCTACATCCCTTTCCCAGCCCGCATATAGGGGGCTGCAGACACAAAATTGCCGGCTACTTCAAATAATCCATAGTAAATCCGGCATTTTCATCCAATGCATTATCCACCAGCTTATTTTCATTGAGCCACTGATAAAAACCATTCCAGCGGTTCGCATCGATCTCGCCCCACTGTGCCGCATCGGCAATATACTGTTTACTCAGATATTCCTGACTTTTCTGTACCAGCTTCTCATCCAGCTCCGGTACTGCCTTCAGCAAAATATCTGCTGCATCTGACGGATTCCCGGCCGCATATTCATATCCCTTTTTGACCGCAGATAAAAATGCCTTTGTGGTATCCGGATTTTTCTTCATATAATCATTGTTGCCAATGATCACCGGACTATAATAATCGAAGGTTGGATTCATATCCGCAAATGGCAGGAAATTTGTGGAAAGACCTTCCATATCGCATTTCACACCATCCCAGCCGTAATAGATCCACACCGATTCAATATCCGCATGAAGTGCCGCTACAATATCCTCAACATAAGTGGAGATTAATTTCACCCTGCTGAAATCTCCCCCATCCTTTTCTACCACATTTTTCAGAACCGCCTGTTCAATCGGAGAATCCCACGTTGCATAGGAATGCCCCTCCAGCTTCCCCGGACTGTCAATCCCCTTCTTTTTTAATGAGATCAATCCGGAAGTATTATGCTGTAAAATTGCAGCCACCGCAGTCACCGGCAATGGACTGTCACTGCTGAAAGCTGCAGCGAGAGTATCCTGAAAATCAATTCCAAACTCCGCTCCACCGGATGCCACAAGATCCGTTGCTTCATTATCCGGCGGCTGTATTACCGATACATCCAGTCCGGCCTCTTTAAAATATCCCTTTTCCTGTGCTACATAAATACCTGTGTGATTGGTATTGGGAGTCCAGTCCAGGACCATAGTTATCTTCTGTGAATTCTTTGTTGATTTTCCGGCTGTTGCATCAGAATTTTCCTCTACAGCAGGATTCCCGCAGGCACAAAGAGAAAAGGCCATACATGCTGACAACATGACCGCCATAAACTTTTTCATTTATATTCCTCCATTTTCGTTTTTGATCTGTCATCCCTTTTCCAGGGCATCACAAAATACTGAACTACATCCACAAGCTTCATCAACAGGATACTGATAGCCGTGATCAAAAAGATGACTGCAAACATTCTGTCATAGGCATAAGACTTTTTTACCCTTGTCATATAGACACCGAGACCGGAAAAACCGCCCAGCCATTCCGCCACTACTGCCCCCACCACAGCATAGGAAACAGACATTCTCAGACCGGCAAAAAAATGCCCCAGTCCGGATGGCAGCATAATATGGAAAAATATCTGTGTTTTGGATGCTCCCATCGCCTGCAGCAGACGTACCGCATCAGGATCTGCCTCCTTAAAGCCATCTAACAATCCCACAGTGATTGGGAAAAATGTCATGATCACAACCAGAGTAATCTTTGGCGCTGTGTTATATCCCAGCCACAGCACCAGAAGTGGTGCGATTGCCAGCGTCGGGATCGTCTGTGTGATCACCAGGATCGGATAAAATGCCCGATAAAGCGCGTGAAACCGCTGCATCAAAAATGCCACAACAAATCCCATGACAATTCCTATCCCCAGCCCGGCAAACGCCTCAAAAAGCGTGGTCCACATATGCCCCGCCATCAATGGAAAATCCTTTACAAATGCCTGAACCACCTGCCACGGCGACGGAAGCATATATCCCGGAAGTACCCCCGCCAGACATAATACCTGCCAGATGATCAGCAGCAGAATCACTGCTGATGCCGGAATTAGTGCATTAGTGATGCTTTGTAACTTTCTTTTCAATACTCAGTACCTCACCCTCCGGTTTGTATACAATTTTGACATAAGTAGATATCTGATCACATCCACCGGCTGCAATCGCAACCTTCTGACATCCCGCTACGATCTCCATGAGCTGATCATAATCTCCTTCTATAGTTGTCTCAAAAGGACCCACAGATGTGGAAAGCCCAAAGCTTTTAATATAAGCGATCACCTCATCTACAATACGGATCACTTCCTCATCATCTGTTACATTTGGTAATACCTGAATTGCTACACTTGCGTTCATGATTTTTTTCCTTTCATAATATGTCATGGAATACATTTTCTATAAATTTCTTCCAGAATTTCTGCTAAAATTATACACATAATTAAAACTTTGTCAATGACCTGCTGCCATCCACACTCTTGTTGAAAAAATAAGCCGTCTAATTGCTTAACTCCAGCAGCTCCGCATAACCAAACATCTCTTCCTGTTGATAGCAGGCACATAACACCGCATCCAGCTCATAGTTTTGATTCAGGCGGCCCATATTACACGCCGCAAGGGTAGAATCCGCCAGCACCTTAAACATCTCCAATGCATCCTTCTGCTTGTAAGCAGACATATCCTGGCCAATCATATCCAGATATCTGTGCTGTGCCACATACATAATTAACGGCAGAATATCCTCTCGTTGTATCTGAAGACAACGACGTTTATTTTCCCGCCGGTATTGTGTAAGCCACCTCTTTGCCTCCCCTGCCGTACGAAGCTCCTGCGGTCTCCGTCCATATTCCCGCTGCAGCTGTATGATCCACTCCGGACACTTATCTTCATCAGCCAGCTTAGAAAGAGTCAGTTCTGCCTGTCGGGTCCGAAAAAAGCGTTCTTTATGAAGCGGCACATTTAAAAGATCCGACAAATGCTTCTCCGTCATGGAATTCACCGACTGAAACTCCGGAGCCTCCTCAGCTCCCTCTCCCTCAGTCTGAAACACCTCAGACAAAAGTCTGGCATTGGATTCCTTCTCCGTATATGCCAGGGAACAAAGCTCGGTAATACTCGCCTTTAAGCCATCCGACAGGTTTCTTTTCTTTCCCTTGGACTGCGCATTCACATACTTACGGACATTCTTCTGATAATGCTGTGGATTTAGCAGTCTTCTCTGACACCATACTGCATAATCTGTTTCCGATAACAGACGTTCCAGTTCCTCCTGGGCATCCTTTTTGGCGTACTGCAAAATAAGCTTTTTGTATTTTCGGAAATAATCCAGTGTTGTCTTGCTGTAGCCTTTAAAACTGGCTGCATTCTCCATCATCCATTTCCGGAATTCTTCCCAGGGCAGATTTTTTCTCCCTTGAAATTCTCCCATCAATGTCTGTGTACCGCAGGTTTGTTCAAATGTCATAACATGGCTTAATCTCTCTTCGAAATCCCGGATCATCTCCTGACATTCCTGATAATTCTTTTTATTTTCGAGACCATAAACCAATATCACTTCCCGGTAATCGTTTACCTGAAATGCCGGCTCATGGATTCCATAAACAAGATATTCCTGACAATCCTCCATAGACAGTCCCATAGCCATACAGATCTGATATACCTGCTCCCGATCCGGTACTGCCGTACCGCCAATTCCAAACCATTTTCGTATGGTTGGAAGCGTTGCAAAATCTTCTTTGCCGGTCCGGGTCCGAAACGCCCTGTATGCACTTTTGCGCATATCGTCTGTAATTTCACCATCCCCCGCAATATTCAGCTTTTCCATAATAAAGTCCGTAAAATCCTGAAACTGCTTCTCTCGTTTTATATTTAATAAAGCCATGGTAAATGTTTTTCTATGCGTTCCCATTGTTTTCTCCTATTATTCATATTGTTTTATCTTTACGGAATCGCTCCCTCAAACTCGATACCGCTCTTTCCCGTCTGCTTTTTGGATGAGGTCGTAGTATTTTTACGGGTTGCTGCCTGTGTCGGGGCACTTGTTCTTATCTGTGCCGGAGCTTTGGTCTTTGCCGACACGGAAACCTTCTTTTTACCTTTGCTGACAGTAAATACTATTTTCTGATACGTTCCCTCAGAATATTTCGTCCCTTTTGCAATACTCTGCGAAATGATTTTTCCCTTTTTCACCTTATCGCTGTATTTGTAGATCCATTGGATCGAAATTGATTTGTCCTGCCGTTTCAGCTTCCCGACGGCCGCTTTCTTTTTCATTCCGGTAAAGCTGGCCATTTTATATTTCTGAATGCCGGTGGTAAAAGGAACCGCTGTAACAGACGCTTCTGCTGTCTGTACCACAGCCGGTGAAGCAGCCGGCATTGTTTTGGTACCGCGTCCCCCTGACCCCGGAAAGCCTGCCGCCACAGCCAGAATCACGATGCCTGCAGTGACTCCGGCCACCTTCCAGTAACGGCCAAAGAGAAATCGTTCTTCTTCCTCCTGATACAACCCCCGATATAATTCACCCATGGTCTGATAACGGTGATGAAAATCCACAGTAAGCCCCTTCATCAACGCTTTCTTCTGTGGCAGGCCCAATGACAGCTCCGACATATCCATCAGAGATGGCATATCATCCTCCAGCATTCTCTGAATGGATTCATCCGGAGTTTTTCCGGTCAATGCGTAATAAACCGTTGCACATAGTGCATACACGTCCGTCCAGGCTCCCTGCCTGCCTCTGGTCCGGTACTGTTCCTCCGGTGAAAATCCCCGCTTAAACACCACAGTCATGCTTCTGGTCATATTGATATTTTCTCTGCGGGCTGCTCCAAAATCAATCAGAACAAGACGTTCATCCCGTGTCAGCAGAATATTGTCCGGACTGATATCCCTGTGTAAAACCCCGGTCTGATGAACCTTCATCAGGGAACAGATCACCGGCTCCAGCATATTTAAAAGCTTCTCTCCTTCAATCGGACCATTTTTTTCTACATATTCCTTGACACTGACGCCATCCACATACCCCATAATGATATACGCCGTATTATTCTCATAAAAAAAATCCCTTACGGATACAATACCATCCAGATCATAAAATGCAGACAAACTCTTGGCCTCTCCAAGATATTTTTCCAGACTTTCCTGATATTTCTGCTTTTCTGCCTTCTCGTAGATGTATACATTGCGATCTCCGTCTTCACTGACATGTCTGCTGACGAGACTGGCCGGAAAATATTCTTTGATCGCCACTACAGTATCCAGCAGACAATCCCATGCAATATAGCTGATACCAAAGCTCCCCTCTCCCAGTACACGTCCAAGCATATATCGATCCTTCAGATATGTACCCGGCCGCAGACAGCGCGGAATCGGCTCATAACCAGCCTGTAAAAATCCACAATGTGGACATTTTCCATCTGCATCCAGCAGCTTCATACAGCCTATACAGCGTTCTTTCCCATTTACTTTCATAATCCACCAACTTCAGTTTTATCTCTTGTCATTTTTTGACATTTATTATTATAATACAAGCAAGGTTATAAAATCTTTCCGTTTTTTTCACTTTTTCCTGTGATGAACCCTTTCCCAGATAACGTGACGCATCACCATCCCGAAGCTCCAATGCCTCAAATTCTCCTGTTGATGCACCCTTTGGGCTGTTCCCCTTGCTACGGTACCGTCCACCGGATACACCTCTACCGTAGGATTTCCTCTGAATTGCAATAAAAAAACTCCTATTGATAATAGTTTGATTTTTACCAACAGGAGTTCGTGTTTTTATTTCAATAAATTATCATCTACAAAATAGTCAATCCGCATTGCATGACGTACATCTGCAAGCGTCTGTGCTGCAACCGCCTCTGCCTTTTTACTTCCCTCTTTGAGGATATCATAAACATCCGGCAGACGTTTCTCCCACATCTGGCGGCGTTCACGGATTGGTGCCAGCTCTGTCTGCATCACATTATTCAAGAATTTCTTGACCTTAACATCTCCCAGACCACCACGGCCGTAGTGTTCCTTCAACTCATCAAGGTTCTTATAATCCGGAAGGAATTCCTCAAAATACTCCGGCTTGCAAAATGCATCCAGATAAGTAAATACTGTATTGCCTTCAATCTGACCCGGATCCTCCACACGGATATGATTTGGATCGGTATACATGGACATTACCTTTTTCTTGATGTCCTCCGGCTCCTCCGACAGATAAATACAGTTGCCGAGAGATTTGCTCATCTTTGCCTTGCCATCAATACCCGGCAGACGCAGGCATGCGGAATTGTCCGGAAGAACAATCTTCGGATCGGTAAGCGTTTCGCCATACACAGAATTAAACTTGTGCACGATCTCCTTACACTGCTCAATCATCGGCATCTGATCCTCTCCTGCCGGAACAACCGTTGCACGGAATGCTGTAATATCTGCAGCCTGGCTGATCGGATAACAGAAAAATCCTACCGGAATACTTGCCTCAAAATTTCTGAATTTAATCTCCGCCTTTACCGTTGGATTTCTCTGTACTCTCGCTACTGTTACCAGATTCATATAATAAAAGGTCAGCTCGGTCAGTTCCGGTACCATCGACTGAATAAAGATCGTTGACTTCTCCGGATCCAGTCCACATGCCAGATAGTCCAGCGCAACCTGCATAATATTGCTCCGCACCTTTTCCGGATGCTCTGCATTGTCGGTAAGTGCCTGTGCGTCTGCGATCATGATATAAATCTCATCAAAGTCTCCTGAATTCTGTAATCTTACACGCTCCTTCAGGGAACCTACATAATGTCCTACATGAAGACGCCCCGTCGGACGGTCTCCGGTCAAAATAACCTGTTTCATATTGTCTTGTCTCCTCCATTCCAAAGCACCTACGGTCATCCAAATACCTTCGGCTGCCGTTCATCCCTTTTCATCTTTCTCCATCTGAATCGTGCTTTCTCTCCATTATATATGGAAATGAAGGATGTGTCAAAAATCTCCTAAAACTTCAGCTTCATGGTTTTCTTTTGATATCCGGTTTTGGCAGTAAATAATTTTTTATACTGCTTCCGGCAGGAGGATTGCAGGATAAATACTGCTTTCCTGTAAATTCCCTGAAAGGCATTTCTGCCAATCTTTTGAAGCTTCTTTGATTCTATTCGGAGCTTTTTGAGATTTTTACAGCCGGCAAATGCCTTCTGATCCACGGCAACAACCTCATAGGAAATCTCCTTTCCGTCACGATATCCCCTGACAGATGCCGGAATCACTGCTGATTTTGCATTTTTATTACAAAATCTTACCAACACTGCTGTTTTCTTTTTTTCGCTGAGAATGCGATAGACTGCTTTGGAATTTTTAGCCAAAGTTCCCTTTCCTGAGGCCTGTACTTCTCCAACCGGCACATCTCCCGCAGAAGCAGAAGCCGTTGGTGCTGCTGCTACATTTGACGGAACCGGCGTGACAACCGGTGTTTCTGTTTCCTGTGGCTGCGTTGGAACCGCTGTTGCAGAAAGATCCGGTATCTGAACCTCTTCCTCTCCACTTGGAACCGGTGTTTCCGTCGGCAAAACTGCCGGATTATCATTCCGGTCGTCTTTCCAGTTCCCGGATACCGTATTTTCATCCTCCAGTCTGCAGATCTTTCCTAAGACACCTACCATGTCTACAGAAAACGTACCCTCCACCAAGGTAAAGGTCACCGTATGCTTTTGGTATTCCAGACCGGTCACGGCACCGGTCATATTCATATTACCTGCCTTCTGTAATTTCTGATCCTCTTCCACAACATCCCCATCTACCGTAACGCTGACGCTTCCGTCCTGGTTCAGTCCTGACAGAATCTCAAGGCCGGTTCCGGTAAAACTATACGTCACAGAAGCTCCTTTTTCGCTTGTCTCAGAAAGACTTCTCTGATAAACATACATCCCCTGCCCATTTGCATGACTCCAGTTTCCATCATAAACCAGCTTTTCTTTTTTCTCAGGAGTCAGATCATATGTCTCCATATTGTCTAACAATTCTGTATAATACGGAACAAAGCCTTTAAGCTTCATCACCTTAAGATTGTCAAACTCCGTATGAGTATAAGAGGATCCCAGACCGATTCTGCCGGAGGTGATCGGATGTTCGTCCGTATACTCTGCCACCTGATGATTATTGATATATGCGCGGATCACATTTCCTGCTCCCTGCAGCTTCAGATTATTCCACACATTTATTCCCTTCTGAAACTTCTCCGTATCCGAAGCATTTCCTGACAGAACCTCTGTCCCCTTCCGATAAAGTTTCCAGCTTCCGTCTGCGCTGACACGGAAGGTATAGCCTGCACTATCCTCCAGATTCTGTGAACCACCGGTCTGGCGGATAGCAACCGAACCATATGCTTTCTCTGCATTATTTTCAAACAATACATCCACAGATGCCGTATAATTACACCACCGGAAGTCTCCTAACAGGGTAACCGCATCCCCGTCGTTCCAGCTGTTTCCCTTACCATTCTCAGACTCATCAAGCTGCTGTCTGAGCACCCGGTTACCATCCGGCGTTTTATAAGCCTCAAAAGCCCCATTGATCGTATTGGTATAACGGCCCATTGCGCCACAGTCACCACCACGGGACTGAATATAATCCTCTTTCTCTCCGGTCAGACCTCCCTTTCCATCCAGAATATCTACTGTTTTATTTGTATATTCAAAGTCATCCGCATAAAGAATACCATTTTCCGTATCCTGTCTGTCACCTGTCTCATCGGTATCAAGAACTGTTCTCTCTCCTTCCACCGGCAATATCTGCGTATGCTCCTCATCCTTTTCCACATCCATTGTGGTCACAGTGACAACCGAATAAGGCTTCACCTTGACTGTGTAGGTTCCATCCTGACCGGCAGATACCCCGCCAAGACATTTCATATAGTTTTCGTTAAAGCTCCCTTCCTCTGCTGCCATGGTCTCCCATACATACAGCTTCTGATCCTTCGGCAGCTTCATGTTCTTTACCTGAATGTCATAGGACATCGGATATTCACTGTCATTCACGATCAAAGAAGAAAAGGCATCCTTCGATGGTGCTGCCAGCGTCATATAATTTTCTCCACCTGCCCTTCCGTTAACCGGATTTGTTCCGGAAGCCGTGGATTTACTTGCCGATGGAACCGCTCTCCAGATTCCTGCTGTGTTATCCTCATTTTCCCAGCCCGTCACAGCAAATTTACTCAGATGCGCCAAAACAAGAAGACCGGCATCATAGTGAATCCATCCTGACCATGGATCTCTGGCACTCGCCAGCTCTTTAAAAGAAAATTGTCCGCCCTCATAAAAGGAACCGATTGCCGGCTGATAGATCACATGGGTTCTCCTTGACAGCACAAAACCTTTAATGAATGTGTTGCCCATTTCCAGTGCACTTCCCGTTCCTCCCAGTCCGGTTCCCTCCTCTTCGGGATCCTTGACATTATTGGATGGACGGTATGCAGAATTGGAGAAGACAGCCTGCGCCTCGCTGTTCCATACCTCTTTATCTGCTTCCTCTGCCAGCCATTTCATTCCACCGTTTTTGTCATCGTTGGTAGTATAATGATACCCCACCACATCAACGGCATTATAAAAGCTGCTGTCTGTTTTCATTGTCTCCGCAATATTTTTTGAAATACTTGTCGCCTCATCCGAAACAATGATCTTTATCTTTTGGAACAGTGCTCTCTCCTCCGGATCTGATATGGTATTCTCATTTTCTCCGTGAATCCAGGCTGCGAATTTTTTGGTATAATCCACATCCGTCTTTTTATTCCAGCCTTCATTCACATTCGGATTAATATAATCCACCATATAACCATACTGACGGTATGCTGCCAGAATCGCTGCTTTATACCATTTATACACATCCTCAATGGATGACACCCATTCCGGAGCATTCCATCTCAGGATACTCACCTTAATATCCGGGTTAATCTTCTTTGCATCCGCTGCCAGCTGCCAGCCCGGATTTCGCAGAATATTGGTCATCTCATAACGGCTTCTTTTGGTTGATGCCTCTGAACCGGTAGAATTATTACGGTCATTTCCCATTTCCAGCTTAACATGGGTCATAATAGGATGTTCTCCTCCAAACAGATACTGCAGCAATCTGGCATACGCCTCCGGATTCTGCGATTTGTAATCCATCAGAAGATCGCTGGTCGAATTCGCACTCAGCAGACCAAATCCTTTGTAGGTCAGACCGTGGACATTGTCTGTCCGGATATCATCGCCGTTCAAAACAATAGATCCTGTTTTTTCTGCAGCAGCATTCTTATTGTTTACCGTGCAGACCTCCTTATTTTCCATAACTGTCTGTACCTTGGCACAGACATGCCCAGGTACCGGCAGACTGCTCACCAGCATGGAAAGACTTATGATTCCAACCCCAATTTTACGAAACAGTGTTCCTTTCATGTTACATCCTCCTTTTCACAATTTTTTTCTTCGATATATATCAATCTTACATACATTTGATATTCAGTACAATTAATGATATTATCAGAATTGAACAAAATGAACATTCTTTTAGGAGGAAACAATTATGTGGTTTATCTGCTATCCTGATATCACACCGGTAGAGCACTTACCTTTTTATACGATCAGCGTGGGAATGCATCTCTGGCAATATCCTACACCCCGGGAAAATGGATATCCCTACCCCCAGTTTTTATACAGTAATAAAGGAAAAGGAAAACTTATTACAGAGGGAAAAACCTGGAGCATTCCGGAACACTCCATTGTTTTTCTTCCGGCAAATGTGCCTCATTATTACGAGGCTGTCACAAAAGATATCTGGGATGTCCGCTGGTTTGTCCCCTTCGGAGACGGTACACTTGCACTTTTAAAAGAGTTTGGCTTTGACCGATGCCGGATTTTTCCTATCACTAATCTGGGAGCCCTTGATGAGATACACAACAAGATCCATATGGCATTCCAGATCAATACGAAAGAGAGCATCTTTTTCTCTGCTTCCTATACCTATGAATTTATATTTGAATTTTACCGCCAATATAAGAAACATTCCTCACCGAAATCGGCACAATACCGCCGCAGACTGACACCACTGATTGAATATATTGAACATCATTTTGCCTCAGAGATCACACAGTCTATGCTCTGCGAGCAGCTTCACGTCTCGCCGCAGCATCTGTGCCGTATGTTCCGGGAATGCTTAAACACCCGTCCTATGGCATTTATAACCCAGGTACGCCTCCGCCACGCCTGCGAACTTCTGGCTTATTCTTCCCTGACTGTATCTGAGATCTGCGAGCATGTGGGATTTCATAATCTGAACTATTTCTGTAAAGAATTTAAACGATACACAGGTTCCACACCCACCAGTTACCGCAACACCACCAGAGAATCCTAATGAACAATATCATCCTCCGGCATATGCCATACCGGATCATTTCAGATCCAGAAAGGAAATAACCTTATGAAAAATATGATACATCCTATCTTTGGCAGTCTTTCCGAAGAAGAACTGGAAGCTTTAAAAATGCATACACGGATCCACGAAAAAAATATCAAAAAAAATACCATAATTTTTCATTTCGGAGATCTTGTCACCGAGACAGGTATCGTCCTTTCCGGCAGTGTTCACATTGAAACCACGGATTTCTGGGGAAATACCAGTCTTTTGAGTCATGTGGAGGCCGGCGGAGTTTTTGCCGAAACCTATTCCCTCTGTCATGAGCCTATGATGGTGGATGTGGCAGCTGCCAGCGACTGTCGTATTCTTTTTATGGATATGGAGTTTCTCCATGATCCCACTCTGTCCGGATATTCCTGGCATCAAAAAATGCTGAGCAATATGCTCAGCATTTCGATACGAAAAAATCTTACCCTCTCCCACCGCATTTTTTGTACCAGTCCGAAAACCATACGGGAGCGGCTACTGACTTACCTTTCCTCCCAGGCCGGAAAGACCGGTAGCTCCAGTTTCCAGATTCCGTTTAACCGCCAGCAGATGGCCGATTATCTGAATCTGGACCGAAGTGCCCTCTCCAAAGAGCTTGGAAAAATGCGGGATGAAGGACTCATTACATTTCACAAAAATCAGTTTACTCTGCTGCATCCTGCTTTGAATGAATCTCACTAAGCTTTCTAAAACAGCTGAATGCCACAAGGACACCAAGTACCATTAACAGGATTGCTACGATAAGCTGAAGACCATCTACCAGGAAGGTTGCCTGACCGGCAGAGATATTGGCTACCAGAGCAATGGTCTTCTGAACCAGTGCGGTAAAGGTAACGACAAGCATTACAAACATTGGAACATAAAGTGTCCAGCCTGTTCTTCCTGTCGTCTTTAAGAATACGGAAAGCGCGATCAGTACCAGTGCGGCAAGAAGCTGGTTTGCAGAACCAAACAGCGGCCATACGTTGTTGTAACCACCCAGTGTCAGCAGATAACCAAAGAATAATGTTACAACTGTTGCAAAATATTTATTGGTCAAAACCTTCTGTGCCGGAGTCATCTTTGCGGTATCTGTAGTATCTCCAAGGAACAGCTCCTGGAAGGACATTCTACCGATACGGGCAACAGAGTCCAGAGAAGTCAGTGCCAGAGCAGAGACACACATTGTCATAAATACAGTTGCAAGCTGTACCGGTACTCCCATTTTCTCAAGGAAGCCTGCAACACCGGCTGAGAAAATTGCAAATGGTGTACCATCCGGCTTTGTACCATTGACAGCAACGGCACCTACAACAACCAGGGCTACAACACCCAGAAGAGATTCCACGATCATAGCACCATAACCGATCATTGGCATATCCTTTTCATTGCTGACTGTCTTTGATGATGTACCGGAAGAAACAAGGCTGTGGAAACCGGATACTGCACCACAGGCGATAGTTACAAACAGTGTTGGGAAAAGACTGCTCCCGCCAACATTAAATCCATTGTATGCATTCAGCTTCATGGTTGGATGTGCAAAAAGAACACCAACAACTGCACCGATGATCATACCTAACAGCATAAAGGTTGTCATATAATCTCTAGGCTGCATCAGAAGCCACATTGGCATAACGGATGCTAAGAACAGATAAATCATGATGATATAGATCCATGCTGACTTTGTCTGATAGATTGGAAGGTGCATACCGATTGCAAACATAACAACCAGAAGGGCGATCGCTACGATTGCTTTCACAATCTCGTTCATCTTTCCAACCTTTTTCTGGATCAGTCCAAATACGACTGCCACCAGAATAAACAGCATAGAAATAGAAGCGGCTGCAGAGTTTGCATAAGCAACGGAGCTGTCCTCCAGTCCCTTACCAACGAAGGTACCTGCAACCATATCGGTAAATGCTGCGATTACCAGCAGAGTGAATAACCAGCAGAACAGCATAAACAGCTTTCTTCCTGCCTTACCAATATATTTCTCAATGATCATGCCCATAGACTTTCCTTCGTTCTTAACGGAAGCATACAGGGAACCGAAATCCTGAACAGCTCCGAAGAAAAGTCCACCGATGATCAGCCATAACAAAACCGGCACCCATCCAAATACAGATGCAAGAATCGGTCCCGTGACAGGACCCGCTCCGGCAATGGATGAAAACTGATGGGAAAATACGGTAAATTTAGAAGATGGTACATAATCCTCTCCATCCTCGAACTGATAAGCCGGTGTCTTTGCCTTCTCGTCCAGCCCCCATTTTTTGGCAAGCCATCTTCCATAGAAAAGATAACCCGCACCAAGAGCAACAATACTGATCAATACGATTACTAATCCATTCATTTGAATTCCTCCTTTGATGTGTTCCTGTGCTGTCTGGCCACGAAATATTTTAATTTAGAGTTAATATTCCATTTTCTCAAAATTAAAAAAGCTTCCGTCCCAAACAAAATGCTTCTAACATTTTATTTAAAGACGAAAGCTGATATTCTTCCGCGGTACCACTTTATTTGCCGCTTCACGCGACCTCTCTGCCTTATCTCCCGGCGCATCAGTCAATGATAGCCCCTCAATAAGCCTCTCTATAACGGGAGAATCCCGGTGACACCTACCGTCGCAAATCGTTCTGCCATTTCAGTGCACTTCTCACAGAGGATAGTTCTCTTATCTGCATACTGTCTCACACCTGCCGACAGCTCTCTGCAATGCGTTCCGATCAAGAAAACCCTGTTCTGTTCATCGAATTTGTTTTTGTTCGAGAAAAAAGATACCACTTTGTTTTTTTGTTGTCAAGAGTTTTTTTGATTTCAAGGATGAATTCTATTCACGTTTCATTTATGCTAGTGAAACTTTTTGTCATCCCGTTTATTTTATTGCATTCTTTTATCTATAATTTCATGGGCACATTTGTGGTTAAACTGCTTTGTATCTTATTCCTTGCCGTCCCAGCAGTAAGTACAAAGCTTGCAGCGGTCAATTTCCACTGCATCCAGCATATCGTCCAGACGATTAAAACGAAGTGATGTAAAGTTAAGTTCTTTGCGGATCTCCTCAACCATCTGCTCATACTTTGGAGACTCCGGATCGGTATATTCCTGCAGGATCTCGTCTGTCACCTCAGTGCCCTCCAGTCTCTCGATCACGCGTCTGGTGATGAGGTCCATCTCAGAGGAGGAACGGGAGAAATTCAGATATTTACATCCATATACCAGTGGCGGACATGCCGGACGGATATGTACCTCTTTTGCTCCACTCTGATACAGAAACTCTGTTGTCTCACGAAGCTGTGTGCCACGGACAATGGAATCATCAATCAGCAGCAGACTTTTGTCCTTGATCAGATCCTGTACTGCTAACAGCTTCATCTTGGCGATCAGATTACGACGGCTCTGGATCGTTGGCATAAAGGAACGTGGCCAGGTCGGTGTATATTTAATAAACGGTCTGGAAAACGGAATCCCGGAGGCATTGGCATAACCGATGGCATGCGCTACACCGGAGTCCGGAACACCCGCAACAATATCCGGCTTTACATTATCTCGGGCTGCCATTTTGGCTCCACAGTTGTAACGCATCCGCTCAACACTGATCCCCTCATAGGAGCTTGCCGGATAGCCGTAATATACCCAGAGGAAGGTACAGATCTTCATCTCCTTGCCGGGATGTACCAGTGTCAGACACTGCTCCGATGTTATAACATCAATCTCTCCCGGTCCCAGCTCCTTATAATCCTCATATCCGAGATTTTTGTATGCGAAACTCTCAAATGTCGCACAGAAGCCCTGCTCATTCTTTCCAATAATGATCGGTGTTCTGCCGTACTTATCTCTGGCTGCATAAATGCCTGCCGGTGTCATCAGCAAAAGAGACAGGGAACCATCTACCTGCTCCAGCGCATACCGGATTCCCTCGATCAGATTCTCCTTTTGGTTGATCAGTGCCGCCACAAGCTCTGTCGCATTGATATCTCCACCACTCATCTCCAGGAAATGAGCCTGTCCCTGCTCAAACAGGTTCTGTGTCAGTTCATTCTGATTATTGATCTTGCTGACTGTGGTAATTGCATAAGTACCATGATGGGAACGAATGATCAACGGCTGTGGCTCAAAATCCGAAATGCAGCCAATGCCCATCTCTCCCTTCATTTCCTGTACATCTTTGTCAAACTTTGTCCGGAATGGTGCATTCTCAATATTGTGGATTGAACGATTAAAGGTACCATCCTTATATACCGCCATTCCTCCTCGTCTTGTTCCCAGATGTGAATGATAGTCAATTCCAAAAAAAAGATCAAATACGCAGTCCTGCTTTGACGCTACTCCAAAAAATCCGCCCATGTCTCTCCTCTTTCCGTGCACTCATTTGTATAATATTTTATAAGATATTTGCGTATGATTTTACGCATAAAACGTGCCGTTTCCATCTCATTATCCTGTCCACATTCGGTGCACCGGAATGCAGACATTTTCACGTTTTCCAGTTTCTTGCAAGTCTGTTTAATATTTTACCAAAACAAAGAAAGGTTTTCAACAGGAACTATATCGGTTATAATAAACCTATAACGCAGGAACGAATCCCTTATCAACAGGATAGTCCCCGGAACAAGGAGGAGATATCTATGAAACAGAAGCAAAAAGATTTTTTGGGTAAATTAGCAATGGCAGTTACCGGAATGCTGATCTTTTCCGCCGGCATTAATTTCTTTATCGTTCCGGCAGACCTGTACAACGGCGGAATGCTCGGTATCAGCCAGCTGATCCGTACTCTTCTTGTAAAATATCTTCATGTATTTTCCGGCACCACCGATATTGCCGGCATCATCAATATGCTGCTCAATATCCCGCTCTGCTTTATTGCCTGGTATTATGTGAGCAAGTCCTTTTTTGCCCGTACCCTGATCTGTGTCATCAGCCAGACGATCTTCCTGAGCTTTCTGCCGATTCCCTCTACTCCATTAGTTGGAGACACCCTGACAGCCAGTATGATCGGCGGCATCATCGCCGGCTCCGGTATCGGTATTGCTCTGCGGGCAGGCGGCTCCAGCGGTGGTCTCGATATTATCGGAATGTACTTTACGAAACATTTTAAAAATTTCAGTGTAGGACGTATTTCTCTTTGTGTCAATGCTGTCATTTATGCAATCTGTGCAGTCCTGTTTGGTGTACAGACCGCCATTTACTGTATTATTTACTCGGCAGTCAGCACGCTTATGACCGACAAAGCACACACCCAGAATATTAATACCGAAGTTCTGATCTTTACCAAAAACAATCCGATAAAGATTATGGACTATATTGTAAATGCTTTTAACCGGGATGCGACCTGGTGGGAAGCAAGGGGCGGTTATACTGAGGGCAAAACCTTCATGGTCATGGCAATCCTTTCCAAATATGAATGTGCCCATCTGCGCCGGGAACTTCGCCAGATTGACGAACACGCATTTATCGTAGAAAAGGACGGCATTGGTATCGGCGGTAAATATGAAAAACATCTGTAAAAGAAAAAACATAAAAATAAAACGCAAATCAGAATAAAATAAAACATGCGAGAGGCTGGTAAAAAAGTGAAAAACGAGAGTAAAATGAAAAACGAAAAAAGGATTATGAATATTTCCCTGATCGGCAGTATCCTTTTTATGCTGTCCGAGGGAATCATGGCATATCTGACGAAATCCCATTCCCTGTTGATGGACTGCATCTTTGATGTAACGGATCTGATCATGATCGGTCCCTTTCTGCTGCTGGTTCCTCTTCTCTACAAACCCGTCACCGAAAAAAGACCTTATGGATTTTCCCAGGTGGAATCTCTTTTTGTAGTAATTAAATACTGTGTCCTGCTGGCAATCACTGTCCGTCTGATCTGGGATAATATTCTTGTCATGATGCACGGCGGCCGTCAGGTCGATGGCGGCCGGATCGCTTTCTTTGAGCTTGCTGTCTGTCTGGGGTGTCTGATCATTTATCTGCTGCTTCACTATTTCAGCCAGCGTTATGCTTCCCTGACGATCAAGGCAGAAATATATATCTGGAAACTGGATGTGATCTCCAGCCTCGGTGTTTCTATCGCCTTTTTTGTGCAGATGATCCTTCATCGCACAGACTATGCCCGGCTTGCCGCATATATTGACCCGGCCGTTGCCATTATTATGGCATGTCTTCTTCTGGTGGAACCGGTTAAAATGATCATATCCAATCTCAAAAGTCTGGTGTTATTTGCACCGGAGGAGGAAATTATGGACATGATCCGCCATGTGGCAGAGCATCATATGGATAAAGTTCATTATGACATCGAATTTCTTGATGTGATCCAGACCGGCCGCAAAACCTGGGTGGAAATCTATATGACAAGCCACAACAATCTGATCAACACAAAGATCCTGCTGCAGCTTCGCAATGAGATCCGTGAGGAGTTAAAGAAGTCCTTTGATCAGGTCTATGTAGAGCTGATTCCAAGTCTGCCGGATTGATGGAATATAATCTGCTATTGTGTTATGTTCCGGTTTACTTTTCCTGATAGCCATATTGATTGAGATCAACTTTTCCATTTACAACCCGGATACCGTCTGCTTCCAGACGTTTCTCCTGTTCATCTGCCCCGCCAAACGCGAAAGCTCCGGATAATTCTCCCTTGGCATTAACCACCCGGTAGCATGGAATCCCTGCCGGATCAGGATTGTGATGCAGCGCATTTCCCACAGCACGACACATTCTCGGATTCCCCGCCATAGCTGCCACCTGACTGTATGTTGCTACCTTTCCCCTTGGTATCCGTTTTACCGCCTCATAAATCCGTTTGGACGGACTGTCTGACACCAGACCATAGCTTTCCCGGATCATCCGTTTGACATCCTGATCCGGAATGCTCCCATCCAATATGATCGTATTCCAATGCTCCTTGTTCTGATGCCAGCCCGGAATCACAGCATCATACGCACTTCTCCAGAAATCTCTCCATTCCGGATCTGTCTTTACATTCAGGTTAATATATCCTTCCCTCTCATACGTCCACAAAAAAACTTTTTTGCTTTCCTTTACCCGGACAAGCTGCCAGTTATCATCATGAAAAGGTGCATTCTGATAAGTATCCGGCAGGGATAATCCATATTTCAATGCTTCTTCTCTTGTTTTCATCACACGAACCTCATTTCAATATTTATAGCTTTACAAATATAGCATTTTTTTATTGATCTGTTCAGCATTCCAGCTGCTGTGCCGTATAAATAGACCGGTTTCCATTCACAAGATAGGCCACGGTGCACACCAGCACAAGTACCACTGCATTGTCCGTTCCAAACACCTCCAGACCGATCAGCACCGGTGCTATCAGCGTATTGGTTGCACTGCCAAAAACGGCCGCATATCCCAATGCAGCACATACCTCCGGCGGCAGCCCAAAAACTTTCCCAACAATTACGCCAAGCGAAGCTCCAATGGAAAAAAGCGGGGTCACCTCGCCTCCCTGAAATCCAATGGAAAGTGTCAAAATTGTCAATAATATTTTAAGCAGCCAGTCATATGCAAGGATTGTCTGCCCTTCAAATGCGGCTGCGATCAGATTAGTGCCAAGACCACTGTATCGCCCCTGATAAAGAAGGGTTAAAATAATCGCCAGAGGAATTGACACCAGTCCGATCCGCACATATGGATTTCGAAAAAAACGACTCATTTTCTCTTTGGCATACTTTAATGATACGGCAAAAAATCGTCCTGTCAATCCAAAGATCACACCGAAAAGAATTACCGGACCAAGCACACAGGGCTGCGACATATTTAAGGCGGATTGAATCGGCACGGCAAACTTCGCAAGTCCCAGAAAATGCGAAGTATAAGAAGCGGTATAAGCTGCCACCATTGAATTCAAGAGTGCTCCATATTCCATTTTGCCTGCCGTGATCACTTCTATTGCAAAAAAGGCTGCTGCCAGAGGCGTCTGAAACAAACCGCCAAAGCCTGCTGCCATACCGGTGATCAGCATTCTCTTTTTATCACCGCACAGATGAAACCGCTGCTCGATCTGACTGGAAACAACGGCTCCAATTTGAACGGCTACTCCCTCTCTGCCGGCACTCCCCCCAAACAGATGAGTGATCCATGTTCCAACCAGCACAAGAGGTGCTAACAACATCGGAATTTCCTTTCGCTTTCCCTGTCCCATTTCAAGGACAAGTGTCATTCCCCTTGTGCTTATCTCACTGAAATGATGATACATCCATACGATCAGAAGTCCCGCTATCGGTAAAAACGGGATCAGGTATGTAAAATGTTCCGTCCGGAAATCCGAGATTGCCAAAAGTCCTCTTCCAAATACGGCATCAATCGCCCCAACGATCACTCCGATCAAAAGTGATGCTGCTATGGAACGTATGATATTTTTCCCTGTTTGATATGCCCGTAACAACATATAATTCCTCCTGTTTCCATGTGATTTTTCATACAAAAAAAGCTGGTAACCCCTGTGAAGCACAGAAGTCATCAGCTTATAAAGCGGTTTCGAATCAAATCGGGGGAGAACTTCATTCCCTTTTCTGCATCAAAGACTACCATAGATTGAATGGTGTGTCAAGAAAATGAAAAATCAGGTTACAAGGGGACTTGACATTTTCCGCAAAACAGTTTACTATATGCATAATTTAATAAATGTTTCATAATATTTAAGAGCGATGTGGTTCAAACGTCGCTCTTTTTGTATTTTGGAGTTACTACATATTTAAGAAAAGCGAGGGCAGATGTATGGAAAGATTTGCAGAGATTATTTCAAAGGTGGATGATTTTGTCTGGGGACCGGTGATGCTGGTTCTCCTTGTGGGAACAGGAATTTTCCTGACCTTCCGGACACGTTTTTTAACATGGAGAAACTTAGGATACGCCTTAAAGAGCACCCTGAGCAAGGAGGCACGTACAAAAAGCCGTGGAGAAGGAGATGTTTCCCCGTTCTCTGCACTGACAACCGCATTGGCGGCAACGATCGGTACCGGAAATATTGTCGGTGTTGCGACCGCTATGGTTTCCGGTGGTCCCGGAGCCCTCGTATGGATGTGGATCTCCGCTGCATTCGGACTGACCTCCAAGTTCAGCGAATGTATGCTTGCCATCAAATACCGTGAAGTAAACGAAAAGGGCGAAATGAGCGGCGGACCAATGTATACTATGAAAAAGGGGCTGAAAAACAAAACACTCGGAGCTGTTCTTGCATGGCTTTTTGCTTTATTTGCTGTGATTGCATCCTTTGGTATCGGAAATATGACACAGGGAAATTCCATTTCCGGAGCATTAAAGACCACATTTCATGTACCGGTCGGGATTACAGGAATTGTCATCACAATTCTCTCCCTTCTGATCATTGTGGGTGGAATCAAATCAATCTCAAAAGTATCGTCTGTTGTTGTTCCGGTCATGGCAATTTTCTATGTAATCTGTGGAATGATTGTGATCTTAGGTAATATTTCGAACCTTCCGGCTGGTATTTCCATGATCTTTAAAATGGCATTTTCTGTGAAGGCAGCAGGTGGCGGACTTTGTGGAACGATCGTCGCCTCTATGATGAATGCCATGAGATACGGTGTTGCCCGCGGTGTATTTTCTAACGAAGCAGGTATGGGTTCTGCTGCCATTACCGCTGCGGCTGCCACGACCGACAATCCGGTACGTCAGGGATATATCAACATGACAGGAACCTTCTGGGATACCATCGTTGTCTGCACCATCACCGGACTGGCAATCGCTTCTTCCGGTGTGCTTGGTATGACAGACGCAAACGGCGAGCTTCTAACTGGCTCTGATGTTACAATTGCCGCCTTCCAGACAGTGCTTGGTTCCGGCGGCGGCTGGCTCGTAACGATCGGGATTACCCTGTTTGCGTTTTCCACGATCCTCGGCTGGGAATATCACGGAGAGAAAGCATTTGAATACCTTCTTGGCACACATCGGTACAACATGGTATACAGAGTGATCTTTTCCCTGGTCGCATATCTTGGCTGTACACAGACACTGAGCCTTGTCTGGAATTTCTCGGATATTGCCAATGCACTTATGGCAATTCCAAACCTCATCTGTATGCTTCTGTTAAGTGGAGAGATTGCACGGGATATCCGCAATTTCCAGCCTGAGATAGAAGAAAATCGATAAGATAGATGTTACATCCTCAGTAAAAGGTTTATCAGACCACTGAGCCATACCTCATAGCTGTTGCCACCATCCGGATCTGCAGGTTTGTTCGTTTCCACTCAACAAACTTGCAGATCCGTTTTTATAGTTTCTTCACTTCTCTTGCAAAATCGTCCAGCACCCAGTCATACATATGTGGATCTTCGTATTCGCGGTATCCCCGCTCCACCACCATTCCCAAACGCTGCCAGATACGATAGATCTGGAGACGGATCTTTTCATTTCCGGTAAATTCTGTTTTGCCATAGCCCTGCAGAAAATACGGATTTGGCACATCTCCAAAATCGTGAAAATCATGACTTAAAAGCGGATCTCCCCATAACACTGCCGCATAATCAATAAGTCCGGTCAGCTTTCCGTTTTTTATCATAAGATTTCCATCCCAGGTATCGGTATGTACATAAAACGGGACAGTTACTTCATCCAATTCCATTTCATACTTCCGTATCAGTTTCTTAAGGTCATCCGGTGTAATTCCAGGAATTGTAATCCCCTTTTCTTCGGCATCACATAGCAGCCAGTCGAACAACAGATTTATAAAATCACTGTTTTTCCTGCAATAACTCTCCGGTATATTGGGAATTCCAAAAATTTCAACATTTCCGCTTCCGTTGAAATATATTGCACTTCATGACGCATCACCTTTACTCCTGCGTCTGAAGCAAGCTTTAGTACCATTTTTTCTTCGGCTGTTTCGACCAGATATACTGCACTGAAAAATCCCCCGGATAATATCCTAATGTTTTTTATTGCAACCGGATGTCCTAATGCCCGATCTGTCATTTGCTGTATCTGCTCCTTCGAAATCCAGTTCTTCGTAATTGCATTCATGCTTTTTTCCTCCTATGTTCACCTGATAAATCTTGCAATTTCCACAACTGCAACCTTCAATACCACTCCACCGGACATAACATAAAACCATATTTCACGCATATGTTGCGATTTTGCGATCGGTGTTGCAATTGCAGCAATAATTATAATTGCCGCTCCAACACATCCAATGATATTTGGAATACTCATAAGTGAAAATATACCGGGATCACAGCTTCCGTCTATCGTATACTGAATCGTTTTATCCAGCTCGTCTCTCGCAGCCGCAAAACAGCATATCACAAGACCATATATCAGGACAAACAGACTTCTCCTTCCCCAGAAATTTATATTTCCTCTATTACTGATGGAATATCCAACAAAGTAGATGCCGCACCGAAGCTGAGGTTATCTGTTTCGCCGCCTACAACTTTCAGATAATCCAACAATTCCGCGGCCGCCTCCGGTCGTGCACGTTCGATAACAAACAAACTACTACTCATTTTTAACACTTCCTTTCCCTGTTGCCACCTCACGAAGCTTATTCAGATTTTCCAAAACAAACGAACTGTTTGCTGTGATACTTCCCAGCGTCGGGCATCCATCCATCTGCGGACAGCCGGCACAGGTATCCAATCCATGTTCCCGAACACAATTATGTATGGGACAGAGCTTGTCACAGAAAGGTGTTTTGACCCCCTCCATGCGGCATCCGGTACAGTTGATCATTTCCGGCGTGATCGTTACCCCATTGAGCTTTGTCCACAAAGTGGCGGTTTGCTCACGCAGGGAATTGTCGTCTGTAATTGTTGCGATCCTTCATTTTCCACCATAGTCGCCACGAAAGACTTCATTATTTCCTTGGGCATTGGATAACCTACGATAAATTTTCCAAGCTGTTCATCCTTCCCCCATCCCTTATAACAGGAATCTACATCGGCAGGATCAAAATGTCTTATACATAATCTCTCCGTTTCATATTGTTCTCTTTTCATCAAGTCATCCATTGCGTCTTCCTCCCTTTCCTTTCTGCGATCAGACTACTTTCATCATATATGAATAAACCACATTAAACGGCGTATTTTGAAATGTCCAATCCCGGACTGCTGTCGCCGCTTCCCTGGCATATTCCTTTCTTTGCCGGTCTTTTCTGATGTGATATCCAATTTCCGGTTTGATTTTTCCATGGATCACCTGCATGGTTAATCCACAGTCACCAATCATCTCACCTGTTTCTTTCAGGCAAACCGCCCAGAGTCCAAATCCAAAAATCCTGTATCTTTCGATGTTGCAGTTTATCCACCCTCGGACTCTTGCCTCATCAAAGGTGTATGGATAATGCTGCATAATATCCGAATCTGCCAAAACCTGATAAAGTGCATCATAATCGTTTTCTGTCATATTTCTTAAAATTAAACGAACTGTATCTCATTTTCCGAGGAGGAGCTTCCGCTGAAATCAGCAAAACTGTCTTCGACACATAATCCTAATCCGGAAAATATTTCCGTTATTTCGTTTAAGGTATATAACCGGATCGTATTAACCACGTCTTGCAAACTCCAGAGAATGACGACCAAATCCACATGCAAGATCAAGAATTCTTTCATTCCCTTTTAATTCCAGCTTATCGATCAAATAATCCACCTGATGTTTTGTGTCCTCCACCCAGGATATATTTTGGATATCAAGCGTCCATATTTTTTTATACCAGTCTTTTTCCATGGCTTTCATTTTATATTTCCTCCTCTTTTATCCGATGATCAATCAACCCGTCAAATGGAGCATACCTCCCGATCACACTGTTGTCCTCCCTCATTCTGTTAAAATTCTTTGATCATTTCATTTAATGCCGTTTCCAATTGCCTGATTACTTTTTCCTTGTCCTGCGCCCCATCATAAATACTGTAATACAGATACATGATTGCATAGAATCGAACGGCTTTATAATCAGCATCCACAATGTCCATATTTCGAAATAAATCTTTCACATATTCCACCGGTCCGGATGCAAGATACTGTTGATACAATCCCTGCATTTCCTCGTTTCGAAACTGCTCTAAGGTCAGCATTTTACGAAATGAAGAGGCGAAATCATCCTCTGTCCAATATGTGAACATAGACTTACTATATTCCAAAAAATCTTTCAGGGTTGTTTCCTGATATTTTTCCGGATTTTTTTTCATTTCTTCTTCCGGTACATTGTTCTTTTCTGCCTGGTCACTATCTCCTTGTTCCATACGTTTTACAATATGTTCAAAGATATCCCGCTTATTTTGATAATGACGATATAAAGCACCCTTTGTCATGCCCAATTCTCCGGCGATCCGGCTGACCGATACTGCTTCATATCCATCCCTCGCAAACAAATGAAGTGCCACAGTTAAGATTTCTTCCTTTGTATTTCCCATAACACGCCTCCCATTATGATTCACTTTCCTGTCTTCCAACAATCTCTGCTTTATTTACCCCAAAATCTGCCCCGGAAGCTTTTTCTTTTCCTTCCTCGGAAATTGTCTGTCAAATTCTTCTGCCTCCTTTTCATCGACAAAATATCCCTCCGGTGTGGTATATTCCCTTCAAAGCACAAAATCAAGCTCCGGCACAAACGCAGCATCCTTTCGGAGCTGATGCAGTACATAATGCTCTATACATCCCGGACGGTATTCATTCCAGAAGCTTTCCCTTACCAGATTCTCTACTTCATGATACTCCCCTTTTTCTTCTGACCGAATCACAATATTACTCTTCATTTTATCTTCTCCTTCCAAAAAATAAACGACCGTTTACATTCCCATTTTAGTAAACGACCGTTTATTTATCAAGATTTTTATTTATAAATTGCTCAAACTGATATGTAATGATGTGGTATACCTGTTTTGACTTTATATCCACAATATGCTATAAAATTAACTATGTTTATCTACATTTACGCTGGATTTATTAACAGGAGGCTTCCATGGCAGAGATTATCACTATCACCGATTTTCAGGCACCGGAGCTTGATATTTATGCCCGATGCTCTGAAACGCAGCTCTTACATTACTATGAACCAAAGGGCGGTGTTTTTATCGCAGAAAGTCCCAAGGTGATCGAGCGGGCTCTAAATATGGGCTGCGAGCCCATTTCCATCCTTACGGAAACAAAGCATATCGATACACAATTGTCCGGGATTCTCTCCCGCTTTCCAGAGCTTCCGGTCTATACTGCCCCCTATGAGGTGCTGACACAGCTCACGGGCTTTGCCCTGACCAGAGGGGCGCTTTGTGCTATGCATCGTCCTGCCCTGAAATCTGTCGGGGAGCTTTGCCGGAATGCCAGACGGATCGCCGTTTTGGAGAATGTAGTGAATCCCACCAACGTCGGTGCGATCATCCGGTCTGCAGCAGCACTCCACATGGATGCCATTTTACTGACCCCGGCCTGCAGCGATCCCTTTTACCGCCGTGCCGCCCGTGTCAGTATGGGAACGGTATTTCAAATTCCATGGACTTATCTGACCTCCGGTCCGGTTTCTGGTGTCCCCTCCGGAAAAGACGATCCTCATCCAGAATCCTATATTGAACAACTGAAAAAGCTTGGATTTCTTACCGTTGCCATGGCTCTCCGTGATCAATCCCTGTCTATTACGGACCCTGCGCTGGCAAACGCCGAGAAGCTAGCGATCATCTTAGGCACCGAAGGAGAGGGACTGGCACAGAAAACCATTGATACCTGCGACCACACAGTTATGATCCCAATGTCCCATGGCGTTGATTCTCTTAATGTAGCAGCTGCCAGTGCCGTTGCTTTCTTTGAGATCACTAAGGATATTACATAAGCTTCATAACATCCTCTGTAATCTGCTCTTTGGTCAGACGGTTATCCTTCAAAACCTCTGCTGCATCATAGCGGTCCAAAAATTCCTTCTTCAGACCGTAATTCAATACCTTCATCTCACTGTCTCCATAGAAGCGGGTAATCTTCTCGCCAAAGCCGCCGTCCAGGATACCATCCTCCAGCGTGATCACAATATCGTGATCCTTTTTCAGATCCTCCAGCATTTCCTGATCGATTCCGGTAATATAATACGGATTGATCACCGTTGCTTTTGTACCGGTCTTTTCCTCCAGCTCCTTCGCAACACTCTGCCCCAGAGAATAAAATGTACCAAGACCAACTACAGCAACCCTGCTTCCCTTCTGTGTGATCTCATATTGATCCAGATCAGAAAAATCCTTTGTCACCTTCCGGCCATCCGAGATCACCGGACCACCCGGCAGACGAATTGCTACCGGATGGTCTGTCTGCTCCAGACTCCAGTCGAGCATCGCAAGATATTCTTCCTTTGTAGCCGGGGCCAGATAAACGAGATTTGGAATATTCGCCATCATCGGAATATCATATAATCCCAGATGTGTCACATCATTCATACCATAAACCGTCCCCCAGAAGGTAACGATGGTTGCTGCGTTATTGTTAATACAAAGATCCTGTGCGATCTGATCGTAGGTTCTCTGTACAAAGGTGCTGTATACGCCCCATACCGGCTTTCCACCATTCGCCGCAATACCGGATGCCAGTGCTACGGCTGTCTCCTCTGCAATTCCCACATCAACAAACTGCTTTCCGGCTTCCTCTCTCTTGTCCTTCGTAAATCCAAGTACCGTCGGTGTTGCAGAAGTGATCGCTACCACAGAAGGATCCTTTTTCATCTTTTCCAACAGAAATTTTGCCGTAATATCAGAATAATCCTCTCCCTGAGGCACTCCTAAAGGTTCCCCTGTCTCAATATTAAACGGGGCATTATAATGCCAGCTTTCTTTGTCCTTCTCCGCCGGAGCATAGCCCTTACCCTTCTGGGTCTTAATATGAACAACCACCGGCTTTGTACTGTCCTTGACACTCTGGAACGCCTTGATCAGAACGTCAATATTGTTTCCTTCATCCACATAAACATAATCCAGTCCCATCGCACGGAACAAATTGCACTCTGCCTCTCCTTTTGTCTCGCGAAGCAGTTTTAAATTGCTGTACAGACCACCGTGGTTTTCTGCAATGGACATATCATTGTCATTTACTACAATGATCAGATTGCTTTCCAGCTCTGCAGCAAAATCAAGTCCCTCCAAAGCTTCTCCGCCACTGAGGGAACCATCACCGATCACAGCGATCACATTTCCCCCGCCACCGTTAAGGTCGCGTCCTTTTGCCAGACCGCATGCCAGACTGACCGAGGTAGAAGTATGTCCTACCGTAAAATGATCGTGCTCACTCTCCTGCGGACTACTGTATCCGGTCACATCATCATAATGCTCCTCATACAGGTAAGCATCCTTTCTGCCTGTAAGCATCTTATGTGGATATGTCTGATGGGATACATCATACACGATCTTATCCTTAGGGGATTCAAATACATAATGGAGCGCGATTGTCGCCTCCACCATACCAAAGTTTGGTCCGAAATGACCGCCATGAATACTTGCCCTCTTTAACAAAACCTGTCTCATCTCTGCTGCCAGCTTTGTCAGCTGTTCTCCTGATAATTTCTTTACGTCTTTTGGTCCATTGATCTGCTCTAAATACATATTTTACCTCCTGATATATCTATATTTTTGAAAAGTAAAGCAGACATCCCCACTTCTACTCTCAAAACACAAAAATTGCGTTGACCACTACATCAACGCAATTATAACACTTAAAGCCAACTTTAAGTCAAGGATCTCTTCTGACAATAATTATAAATTATTTCTAAAGTGAATTACTCAAACTGAGTTAATTATACGTTTTCTGAAATATTCTTTTTGATCTCCATATATTTTCTGGTGGAGATCGGTACTCTGCTTCCATCTACCATCGCTGCCTCAAACCGTTTCATAGATTTCACCAACCACGGATTCAACAGATAGCTTTTATGCACACGCACAAACAACTCAGGATATTTATTATGAATAGCAGTAATGCCCTCCGAACTTTCAAAATTATCATGAATACAATGAATCTGTGTATAATGACCAATACTCCTGACAAAAACAATTTCATTCTCCGCCAGGTAAAGCAGACTGCTGTCCTTTCCCTTGAATGTCACATGCTTTATGGATGGATTTACAGAAAATTTCTCTGCCAGAGGTGTCTCCGTAAAATGAACCGGATAAATAGTATCTCGCAGATCCATTGGGATGGCGTTAGCAATAAAGCAAGTCCGGATCATCGGCACTTGATACCTTCTGCCCTCTGCATCCTTCCGCCAAACCTGCCTCCAGCTAAGAAGCACTCTCTGATCACAGCGTATGACCTTCTGATCCGGATAATAGGTATCCACCAAAAATGTCATCACCGCCTCGCAGCTATCCTTGTCCTTCCACAAAAGCTCCGATTTCAGATCATAAAGCTCAAAAGTCAGACCGTTTTGTTCCTGCATAAAAGCCTTTTCCAATGCTTCTTTTGTATGAATGATCTGTCCCTCACATGGACCATACCAGTAAATGTCCGGATGCATGGCATCAATAAATGGCTGAATATCATTTTGATAATAGCTTCTCAATATGCTTACGCTTTTGGCGACAATTTCTGATGTGTTCATAACGGTTTCTTCCCCTTTTTTATATTTTCCCCTTTTGTAATAATTTAAATCTTCCAAT
>ERZ1034998.134-NODE-134-length-49136-cov-5.867790_pt1 | contig 49136 bp, 37 predicted proteins | sample MGYA00520621_ERZ1034998 | MGnify/ENA primary metagenome ERZ1034998 (study PRJEB33766, sample SAMN09781748) | gut metagenome | biome: gut microbiome | host: Homo sapiens | place: Madagascar | study: EMG produced TPA metagenomics assembly of the PRJNA485056 data set... | reverse complement strand
ATGCACCTCTTACTAGAAGTACAAGCGACTTAGTGAGGCAGGAAAATTAAATAAGAAGGCAAAAGAACTGCTTTCTAAATAACGGTATTTAGAGAGCAGGGAAAGACCTTTGCTCTCTTTATATAAAAAATAAGAGCAAAGGAGAAGAAAGGTATGGGACAAAAGGACATTACCGAAAAGATGCTTGCTGATTACAATGATGTGTTTGCAGACATTGTAAATACGTTGTTATTTAACGGCAGGCAGGTGATTCACGAGGATGATCTTGTAAACGTGAAAGATAAGAGCCAGTATAAAGCCGGTACCGAAATTCACGAACAAGAACGGGATGTTACAAAGTTATTCCAAAAGAACCGGATTCAGATTGCCATGATTGGAATGGAGGATCAGACAGAAGTCGATCCGGATGAGGTTTTCCGGGTTCTTGGGTATGATGGTGCATCCTACAGAAGTCAGTTGCTTAGCGGACAAAAGGAGCGGTACCCGGTGGTAACACTTGTGCTATACTTTGGGACAACGAGGTGGAACAAAGCCATTTCCCTGCATGAAGCATTAAACATCGGAGAGGAATGGAAGCCGTTTGTAAGTGACTATAAGATCAATCTTTTTGAGATTGCATTCTTAGAGCCGGAACAGGTGCAGAAGTTCCAGAGTGACTTCCGGATTGTAGCGGATTATTTCGTACAGATGCGGACAAACAGGAATTATAAGCCATCCAAAGAAACCATCCGGCATACCGATGAGATCTTAAAGCTCATGGGAGTGCTGCTTAATGATTCCAGATTTTTGGAAGTGCAAAATAATGAAAAAGGAGGACTGAGTAATATGTGCGAAGTGTTGGATAGAGTCGAAGCAAAAGGCAAAGCAGAAGGGCTGGCAGAAGGCAAAGCAGAAGGCCTAGCGGAAGGTCTGGCAAAAGGCAAAGCAGAAGGCAAGGCAGAAGGCAAAATAATCGCCTATTACGATGTCGGTTATTCTGTAGAACAGATTGCTGAAAAAGTTGGAATCTCAGAGGAAAAGGTGCAGGAAATTCTTGCACTACAGTAGGAAGAGGCACTTTAGGTACTTGACAAATAAATTTCCATATTGTAAGGTGTAACTGGCTAGTGTTCAAAGGAATATAGACCATGAAAGGCATAGATGGAGACAGTAGCACTCTCAGAACACGATAGAGAGCCGGGGATGGTGGAAGCCCGGTGTCAGTATGGAGATTGTGAAGATCACTCCGGAGCTGCAGACCGAATCAGATAAGTAGGCTCTGACGTGATTCCTGCGTTAACGGGAAGATGGGTGAATGCGCGAGCAGAGATAGGAGCAGAGCCCGGAAGAAATTAGGTGGTATAGCGAATAATGGAACCTTCGTCCTAATGGATGATGGTTCCTTTTTTAGTATAAATCCGCAAAGCATGTTGTATCGCGGGTTTATTTCAGCAGGAGACAGAAACCCTGCAAGTTTGATACAGAAAGGAAGAAGAGCATGTACGAAAAGGTATCAACGAACTTAAACTTCGTAGAACGGGAAGCGAAAGTGGAACAGTTCTGGAAGGACAACAAGATTTTTGAAAAAAGTGTAGAAGAGAAAGAAGGATGTCCGGTCTATACATTTTATGACGGACCTCCGACAGCCAATGGTAAGCCACACATCGGTCACGTGTTGACGCGTGTTATTAAGGATATGATCCCGAGATATCAGACTATGAAGGGACATAAGATTATTCGTAAGGCCGGCTGGGATACCCATGGTCTTCCGGTAGAGCTGGAGGTTGAGAAACAGCTTGGACTGGATGGCAAGGAGCAGATCGAGGAATACGGTCTGGAGCCATTTATTGAGAAGTGTAAGGAAAGTGTCTGGAAATACAAGGGCATGTGGGAGGAATTCTCCGGCAAGGTTGGTTTCTGGGCAGATATGGATGATCCATATGTAACCTATCATAATGATTTCATTGAGTCCGAATGGTGGGCATTGAAGAAGATCTGGGAAAAGGGATTGCTGTATAAGGGCTTTAAGATTGTACCTTACTGCCCACGCTGCGGTACTCCGTTGTCTTCTCATGAGGTAGCACAGGGCTACAAGGCAGTGAAGGAGCGGTCCGCAGTTGTCCGGTTCAAGGTGGTTGGTGAGGATGCTTATTTCCTGGCATGGACCACAACACCATGGACCCTGCCAAGTAATGTGGCACTTTGTGTAAACCCGGATGAGAATTACTGTAAGGTAAAGGCTGCAGATGGTTATACTTATTATATGGCAGAGGCACTGCTGGATACCGTACTTGGTAAGCTGGCAACCGAGGAAGCACCTGCCTATGAAGTGCTGGATACCTTCAAGGGTACTGCTCTGGAATATAAAGAATATGAGCCATTGTTCCGTGTAGCAGCAGACCTGGCTGCAAAGCAGGGAAAGAAAGGTCATTATGTGACCTGCGATACCTATGTAACGATGAGTGATGGTACCGGTATCGTTCATATTGCGCCTGCATTTGGTGAAGACGATGCCAAGGTAGGACGGAAATATGACCTTCCATTTGTACAGCTGGTAGACGGAAAAGGTGATATGACAGATAATACACCATATGGCGGTATCTTTGTTAAGAAAGCAGATCCGTTAGTATTGGAGGATCTGGATAAGCAGGGACTGCTGTTTGATGCACCGAAGTTCGAGCATGATTATCCGTTCTGCTGGAGATGTGATACTCCATTGATCTATTATGCGAGAGAGTCCTGGTTCATTAAGATGACAGAGGTTCGTGAGGATTTGATTAAGAACAATAATACCGTAAACTGGATTCCGGAGAGTATTGGTAAGGGCCGTTTCGGTGACTGGCTTGCCAATGTACAGGACTGGGGCGTTAGCCGTAACCGTTACTGGGGTACTCCGTTAAATATCTGGGAGTGTGAATGCGGTCACCGTCATGCGATCGGTTCTATTGAGGAGTTAAAGCAGCTGTCCGATAATTGCCCGGATGATATTGAGCTGCACCGTCCATTCATTGATGCAGTAACCTTCAAGTGTGAGAAGTGTGGCGGCGAGATGCATCGTGTACCGGAGGTAATCGACTGCTGGTTCGATTCCGGATCCATGCCGTTTGCACAGTGGCATTATCCATTTGAGAATGAGGATATCTTTAAGGAGAATTTCCCGGCTGACTTTATCAGTGAGGCCGTTGACCAGACCCGTGGATGGTTCTATTCTCTGATGGCGATTTCAACGCTGCTGTTTAATCAGGCACCGTATAAGAATGTTATCGTGCTTGGACACGTACAGGATAAAGACGGACAGAAGATGAGTAAGTCCAAGGGAAATGCAGTTGATCCGATGGAAGCACTGAACAAATACGGTGCAGATGCGATCCGCTGGTATTTCTACAGTAATTCCGCTCCTTGGCTGCCGAACCGGTTCCATGAGGATGCGGTTGTGGAAGGTCAGAGAAAATTCATGGGTACTCTGTGGAATACCTATGCATTCTATGTATTGTATGCAGAGATCGATCAGTTTGATCCGACCAAATACAGTCTGGAATATGATAAGTTGGCCGTTATGGATAAATGGCTGCTGTCTAAGTTAAATACAGTCATTAAGGAAGTAGATGAAGCACTTGGCGCATATAAGATTCCGGAAACGACCCGTGCGCTGGCAGAGTTTGTAGATGAGATGAGTAACTGGTATGTAAGACGCTGCCGTGAGCGTTTCTGGGCAAAGGGAATGGAGCAGGATAAGATCAATGCGTATATGACACTTTATACCGCGCTGGTAACGATCTGTAAGCTGTCTGCACCGATGATTCCGTTTATGACAGAGGATATTTATCAGAATCTGGTTCGCGGTCTGGATAAGACGGCACCGGAGAGTATTCATCTGTGTGACTTCCCGGCAGCGGATGAGGCATATATTGATACAGAGCTGGAAGCAGATATGGATGAGGTCCTTCATGTTGTAGTCCTGGGCCGTGCGGCAAGAAACCTTGCAAACATCAAGAACCGTCAGCCGATCGGTACCATGTATATCAAGGCTGCAAAGGAATTATCTGAGTTTTATGCAGAGATCATCGAGGATGAGCTGAATGTAAAGAAGGCAGAATTCAGAGAGGATGTATCAGAGTTTACATCTTATAGCTTCAAGCCACAGCTCCGTACTGTTGGACCGAAGTATGGTAAGCAGCTCGGTGGCATTAAGCAGTATCTGTCACAGGTAGATGGCAATGCTGCCATGGCTGAGCTGAAGGAAAAGGGAAGTATTACATTTGACGTTGCAGGAGTTACCGTGTCCTTGACAGAAGAAGATCTGCTGATCGATATGGCACAGACAGAAGGCTTTGTAAGCCAGCAGGATAATTATGTAACGGTTGTTCTGGATACGAAGCTGACTCCGGAACTGATCGAGGAAGGCTTTGTCCGTGAGATCGTATCAAAGGTACAGACCATGCGTAAGGAAGCAGACTTCCGGGTAACCGACCAGATTGTAATATATGTAGATAATAATGAAAAGATTGCGGATATTATTATTCGGAATGCAGATACCATCAAGCATGACACCCTGGCGCAGATGATTGAGATTGGCAAGATGGCAGGTTTCACAAAGGAATGGAACATCAATGGCGAAAAGGTTACCTTTGGTGTGACACAGAAGAATCTGGATTAGGTATTGTGAAATTCAGTTATTTCTGATAAAATGTGATTGTATTTTTGGAAGTGTAACAGTAGAAAATGCTAAGGAGGCAATAGGGGCATGAAGAAGATCGTCGATTTCGACAAAGAAGGATTCAAAAAAGAAGTGATCAACAACGTAAAAACGTTGTATCGTAAGACAATTGATGAGGCAACCCAGCAGCAGGTATTTCAGGCAGTATGCTATGCGGTAAAAGATGATATTATTGACCGCTGGATCGCGACCCATAAAGAATATGAGAAGGAGAATGTTAAGACAGTTTATTATCTTTCCATGGAATTCCTGATGGGACGTGCATTGGGTAATAACCTGATCAATCTTACCTTCTATGATGAGATTAAGGAAGCTCTTGATGAGCTTGGATTTGACTTGAACGTAATTGAAGATCAGGAGCCGGATGCAGCACTGGGTAACGGTGGACTGGGACGTCTGGCAGCATGTTTCCTGGACTCTTTGGCAACCTTGGGATATCCTGCATACGGATGTGGTATCCGGTATCGTTATGGTATGTTTAAGCAGGCTATCGTAGATGGTTATCAGGTAGAGAAGCCGGATGACTGGTTAAAGGACGGTAACCCATTTGAGGTTCGTCGTGCAGAGTATGCATGCGAGGTTAAGTTCGGCGGTTATGTACGTGTGGAGAACCGGAACGGACGGAATTATTTCATTCAGGATGGTTATCAGGCAATTCGTGCCGTACCGTATGATCTGCCGGTGATCGGTTATGGTAATAATGTAGTTAACACCTTAAGAATCTGGGATGCAGAGGCAATTCAGGACTTTAATCTGGATTCCTTCGATAAGGGTGAATATCAGAAGGCCGTAGAGCAGCAGAATCTGGCAAGAACTATTGTTGAGGTATTGTATCCGAATGATAACCACTATGCCGGTAAGGAATTAAGATTAAAGCAGCAGTATTTCTTTATTTCTGCTTCTATTCAGACGGCAATTAAGAAGTTTAAGGAGAATAACAGTGACCTTCATGATATTCCGAAGAAGCTGGTATTCCAGTTAAATGATACACATCCGACAGTAACCGTTGCAGAGTTAATGCGTATCCTGATGGATGAAGAAGGCATGGAATGGGATGAAGCATGGGAGATCACAACACATACCTGCGCATACACCAACCATACCATTATGGCAGAGGCACTGGAGAAATGGCCAATCGAGCTGTTCTCACGACTGCTTCCTAGAGTATATCAGATCATTGAAGAGATTAACCGTCGTTATGTAGCTGAGATCGAGGCTAAGTATCCTGGGGATCAGTCAAAGGTTAAGAATATGGCAATCCTGTACGATGGACAGGTTAAGATGGCACATCTGGCAATCGCAGGTTCCTTCTCTGTAAACGGTGTTGCAAAGTTGCATACCGAGATTCTGGAGAAGCGTGAGCTGAAGGATTTCTACGAGATGCGTCCGGAGCAGTTCAATAATAAGACAAATGGTATTACCCAGAGAAGATTCCTGCTACATGCGAATCCATTGCTTTCTAACTGGGTTACTGACAAGATCGGTGATGAGTGGATTACAGACTTGAGCCAGATGTCAAAGTTAAAGGTATATGTAGATGATGCAAAGTGCCAGCAGGAGTTCATGAACATCAAGTATCAGAACAAGATCCGTCTGGCAAACTACATCAAGGAGCACAATGGTATCGACGTAGATCCTCGTTCGATCTTTGATGTACAGGTTAAGCGTCTGCATGAGTATAAGAGACAGTTACTGAATATTTTACATGTTATGTATCTGTACAATGAATTAAAGACCAATCCGGGTATGGATATCGTACCTAGAACCTTTATCTTCGGTGCAAAGGCAGCAGCCGGATATAAGCGTGCAAAGCTGACGATCAAGCTGATCAATTCCGTAGCAGATGTTATCAACAACGATGCATCTATTAATGGCAAGATCAAGGTTGTATTTATTGAGAATTATCGTGTATCAAATGCAGAGATCATCTTTGCCGCAGCTGATGTCAGCGAGCAGATTTCAACTGCATCCAGAGAGGCATCCGGTACCGGTAACATGAAGTTCATGTTAAATGGTGCATTGACACTGGGTACCATGGATGGTGCAAACGTTGAGATCGTAGAAGAAGTAGGCATTGAGAATGCATTTATTTTCGGTCTGTCAGCAGAAGAGGTTATGAAGTATGAGCGTGAGGGTGGATATAATCCAATGGATATCTACAACAACAACCAGGCAGTTCGTACAGTATTGACCCAGCTGATCAACGGATTCTATTCTCCGGATGATCCGGAACGGTTCCGTGAGCTGTATGATGCGCTGACTAAAGAGGATGTTTATTTCATTCTGAAGGATTTCGATTCATATGCAGAAGCACATAGAAAAGTTGATGCAGCATACAGAGATGAAGCTGCATGGGCAAGATCAGCAATGTTAAATACTGCATGTGCCGGAAAGTTCTCATCTGACAGAACCATTCAGGAATATGTAGATGATATCTGGAAGCTGAAAAAGGTAACGGTTAAGCTACCAAAGACCGGTAAGTAATCAGGATATAATTGAATAAAAGGATTGCTTTATGCAGTCCGGCAACAGAAGGCTCTGATCATAGATATGGTCAGAGCTTTTTGTATTACAGGTTGTATGAATAGAAAAAGAAAATTCGAATAGATTTATAATGGAGGATAAATCTATATGAAAGAGAAATTGATTATTATATTTGCCATGCTGGCACTGGCAATTGCAATCCCGTATTTCGGGACAATGGTTCTGACCGGTACGATTGGTACAGAGCAGGAGACTCTGAACAACGTAGATACCGGCAGGACGGTATCCCTGGAGCTGGATGGAACATATACAGTAATGGATGTGGAAACATATCTGGCAGGATGCTTGCCGGCGGTTCTGGATGGGGAGGAGGATCCTGAGCTGTGGAAGGCACTTGCAGTCATTGAGCGGACAAACATCTATAAAAAGATGGACGGACAGGGCAATATTGATGAGGCGGATCTCGGCATGCGCTATATACAGGCAGAGGAATTGCAGTCCCGCTGGGGAGAGAAGCATTATAAGTCCTATTGTGAGAAGATAGAGGCGGCAGTTCTGGAAACGAAGGGACAGATCCTGACCTATGATGGGGAGTGTATAGATGCGCTGTATCATAGAATCAGTACCGGTGCAACGGTCAGTGCGGAGGAATTATTCGGAGAGCCGATACCGTATCTGGTATCCGTGATCAGCAGTCATGATGTAGAAGCAAAGGATTATATGTATCTGGAATATGTGCCGAAGGAGCAGACCGGTGAACTGAAAATCCTGGAGAGTACGGAACATGGTTATGTAAAAAAGGTATTGAAAGACGGAACGGAGCTGACCGGTGAGGAAATGCAGGAGGAGTATCAGCTGCCTTCCCGGAATTTCTATATAGAGGACATGGGAGATCGGTACCGGATCGTGTGTCTGGGGCAGGGACATGGGATGGGGCTCAGTATCTACGGGGCAATGCAGATGACCGAAGAAGGGAAAGGATATGAAGAAGTATTGCTCTATTATTATCCGGGCGTGCAGCTTATAAAATAGGGTACGCATATAAAATATACTCGGAAACCCTGACAATATACGACAACCTCTTTACTTCTTACAGAGGAATGGTGTATTATTTTACAAGATACCATCAATGAGGAATAAGGGTTACAATATGAAACTGCGGAAAATAATTGTTATAGTATTGATATGTATAATAGTGGCAACCGGACTGGGAGCCGGAGTCTGTATATTATTAAAACAAAGCATGTTTGCTGATGCGGAGGGCGGAATACAGGTAGACAGCCAGCTGCCTTTGGCAGAGAGCAGTACAGAGCTGGTCGAAGAAGAAGTCACCTCAGATACGGAAACAGAAGAGCCGGAGCCGGAACCGGAGCTGATCCCGTATGAAGATCAGGCTCTGGCAGATCTGGAGGATTACTCCAATGCACCGGCGGACAATGGGTGTCCATACTATATAAAGGTGAATCGGTTGAAAAATGTTGTAACCATTTATGGACTGGAGGATGGATATTATACGAAGCCGGTGCGGGCAATGGTTTGTTCTGTGGGAAAGAATAACGGAACACCGGCAGGGACGTATCGGACATCGGATAAATACGAATGGCGGTTTCTTGTAGGGAACGTATATGGGCAGTATGCATATCGTATTTCGGGACATATTATGTTTCATTCGGTTCCATACTATTCTATGAATAAAGGAGATCTGGAATCAGCAGAATATAATAAATTGGGCGAAGCAGCCTCGCTGGGGTGTGTCCGGCTGGCAGTCAAGGATGCCAAGTGGATCTATGATAATTGCCCGGCAGGAACGCTGGTTACGATCTATGACAGTGAATATGCGGGACCGCTTGGAAAGCCGGTGGCGGAGAATCTGGATCTGGATGATGAACGGGCATGCTGGGATCCGACCGATCCGGATGAAGAGAATCCGTGGCAGGAGGATGAGATGCGTATTTTAGGAGCAGGATCACGTACGATCGAGCGGGGATGTACCTTTGATCCGCTTGCCGGTGTAACGGCTGTTGACCGGAATGGAAATGACATCTCTGACAGAGTGAAGGTAATAGGAAAGGTAGATCCGAAAACCATAGGAACTTATCCTGTGACTTATCTGATCGAAAGCTATGGGGGTGAAACGGTTTCGCTTGAAAGTGAGATCGAGGTGGCAGATACAATGGCACCGACGATCGAGCAGCTACAGGATGAGGTGACATTGAATCGTACACAGGCATCCGTAGCAAATATACAGAAAGCGATCGGAGAAGCCGTGAAGGTGACAGATGGTGTAGAAGAATTGTCCGCAGATTATCTGAATATAGATGCGGGCAGTCTGGAAGGACAGGATTATGGATGGTTCCAACTCCCGGTTCAGGCAGAGGATGAGGCAGGGAACTGTTCAGAAACCGTTCTGATAACGGTACGTTTGGATCGTCAGCCACCAGTGATTCATGAACCATCTCGGAAAGAGTTTTCCGGCAGTTCGGAGGAGAGTATCCGGGAACAGCTGCTGGCAGCGGTATGGGTGGAAGACGCATATAGTGGCGTGGAGGATGTTTCGGTATCTTGGACAAAAGAGGCAGGCGCAGATACATATACCATTCTGTATACGGCACGGGACCGATATGGTAATGTAAGCAGTGAATTCTTTTATAATTATGTGATTTCTTTTGAAAACGGTGAATAAAAAGACCGCCTCCGGTAACACTAGTACCAGAGGTGATGAAAATGAAAGATTCCGTAGTGAAATTTTTGAGGGAAAACGGCTTTTATTTATCCTTTGGTGTCGGGGTTATCGCACTGGTCGCTGCATTAGCGGTTTACAATGTAAATACCAGTCGGAAATCACAGCAGAATCAGGAAATAAACTTAAATGAGCCGTTGGAACAGGACTTTGCAGATGCAAAGGATACGTCAGAGGATATTCAGGTACAGGAGACTCTTCAGGACGGAGATCTGGATGTACCGATGGATATGTGGAAAACAGAGGAGGCTGTGGAGCCTGAGAAATCCGTTGCTGCGGAAGAGGCAAACACAGAGAATACAGAAGCTGCAGCAGTTATATCCAATCAAGCGGTTGGATATGCGCCAATCGACGGACTGGAATTTCACGGCATAGAAGCAGTTACCATGCCGGTTCTCGGAAATACGATTCTTCCATACAGCATGGATACAACCGTATATTTTAAGACTCTTGGAACATATCGATGCAATCCGGGGATGCTTCTTCAGGCACCTGTCGGCACGGATGTAGCATCTATCTGGCATGGACAGGTGGTAAAGGTTGAGGACAGCAGAGAATATGGAACGGTGGTAAGTGTGAATCTTGGAAGTGGCTATATTGCAGAATACGGACAGTTGCAGGATGTCCGGGTTGCAGTCGGAGATGAGGTTTTTCAGGACACGATTCTGGGAACCGTAGCAGAGCCGACAGCCTACTATCAGATGGAAGGTTCTCATTTATACTTTGCGATGACAAAGGATGATCAGCCGATCAATCCGATGGAAGTATTGCAGGTTGAGTAAAGCGAATGAAAGCCCGGAAATACAGTATCGCCGGTGTTAAATAGCTAAGCAGGTCGTAATCTGGTTCAGATCCTGAATCATATAATCAATGGGCATGGTATCCGGGAGCGGCTGGTGATCCGGATTGTACCAACAGGTACGGATACCGGCCCGGATGCCACCGGCCATATCACTGGTAAGAGAATCCCCGATAATCAGCATGTGGCTCTTATTTTCAGTTCCGAGGCTGGCAAAAACAGCATCAAAAAACTGTGGAGACGGTTTCTCCGCACCAATCTCACCGGAGATGAAAACTCCATCCAGAAACGGAAGAAACCGGGCGGTCTGAAGCTTATGGTACTGGGTATCTGCCGGGCCGTTCGTAACGATATACTGGCGGTATCGGGAATGCAGCTGCTCCAGTAATTCATAGGAATGATCCTGATAAAATACGGTATCCCCCAGGCTGTACTGGTATTGGCGGTTGAAATCCGGAGCAATAGAGGTATCGACACCGATGGAAGAGAAGAACTCGACAAAACGATCGATCACAAGCTGCTCCTTTGTGATCTCGCCACGTTCCAGTCGCTTCCAGTAGCTGTCATTCAGGACAGAATAGTCTCGGATCATCTGCTCGGTACAGGTTCCTAACTGAAACTGCGCAAAGCAGTGAAGCAGAGAACTCCGTTCTGCGGCCTTGAAATTCAAAAGGGTGCCATCCAGATCCCATAATAAAATATCAGTCATAATAAGCTCCTTTATCTGTGGATAGTGTGATCAGTATAAGCAAGATTCTATTCAGAATCCCGGATTACTTAATTAAGAACAGTATACCATAAGTGTACATATCTGTGATATATAAATTTTTACCTTTTTCTATTGTATTTTCGATACACCTGTGCTACCATATGAAATATGCAATGCAGATATAGTTCATCGGTAGAACGCTAGCTTCCCAAGCTGGAGAGGCGGGTTCGATTCCCGTTATCTGCTGTTAGGGACGTATCTTAAGGGTGCGTCTTATTTTTTTGCATTTTAATTCTCAAAGGAGACGAGATGTATGTGGATTTTATATGCTTTCGGTTCTGCACTCTTTGCCGGGATCACGTCCATACTGGCGAAGTGCGGAATGAAGGACGTAGATTCTAATGTAGCAACCGCATTGCGAACAATCGTAGTACTGATATTTTCGTGGATCCTGGTTTTTATAAAGGGAGTTCCGGTCACATGGAGTACCATAGATGGGAAGACGCTGCTGTTTCTGATTCTGTCCGGACTGGCGACCGGGGCATCCTGGCTGTGCTATTTCCATGCATTGCAGATCGGGGATGTCAATAAGATCACACCGATCGATAAATCGAGTACGGTGCTTACCATGCTGCTGGCAATGATATTTCTGCAGGAATCGGTGACTGTATTGAAGGTGGTATGTATGATTCTGATCGGAGTCGGAACTTATCTGATGATTCAGAAGAAGGAGGCACCAAAGGGGGAAGAAGTATCAGAGAGAAATGAGAATCCTCAAAAGACAGAGCTATTGTCCGACAGTCGGAAACCGTTTGCCGGCAGTTGGTTATTCTTTGCCTGCGGTTCGGCTGTGTTTGCCAGTCTGACCTCCATTCTCGGCAAGGTAGGTATTCAGAATATTGACTCCACACTGGGAACTGCGATTCGTACGATCGTTGTACTGATCATGGCATGGATTGTGGCATTTGTAACGAAGACACAGGGAACGATCAGTACGTTAAATCGTTCCAATTGGTTATTCTTAGGGTTGTCCGGACTGGCGACCGGCGGTTCCTGGCTGTGCTATTATCGGGCATTGCAGACAGGACCTGCCAGTGTAGTCGTACCGATTGATAAACTGAGTATATTGATTACAATTGCATTTTCATATCTTGTATTCCGCGAAAAGCTGAATCTGAAATCAGGCATTGGACTGGGGGCTATCGTAGCCGGAACCCTGTTACTTCTGCTGGTCTGAGTCAGTCTGTAGATGTTAAGATACAGATTGCACCTGCTATGACAGAGGCTGCTCCTGTTGAGATACAGGCTGCTCCTGTTGCGTCAGAGGTCGTCTCCGGAAAGTATAGATGATCATGCCGATACCGAGCAGGATACCCACCAGAGATACGAGACCGCCCTTTTTGGCGCAAGGATATACGATCCGGATCGTGACATCCTCATCACCGATATACAGCAGATTGTTCTCTTCATAGATGGTCTGTTCTGTGAGGAAATTATCCTGATAAGCCAGTGTGGTATTCACATCCGCCTGCTCACTATGGATGGTGATGGTATTATCAGTAATGGTTAAGGTAAGCGGTATCAGCTCCCGGTTGGGGATCTGGTTATAATTGATTCCAAATGCATCATTTAGTACCGGCCACAGATCGGAGTTGTCGACATTAATCGCGAAATAAGCAAGGTTTAGCCCCAGATAATAGATATTTGGGTTGGAATCATTATATCCGAGAAATGGAATCGTCTGTCCCGCACTGTTTACATAGCCGAGTACCTGATCCAGGCCGCTTACATAGCCGGTCTGCCAGCTGGTATCACCATTCGGGATCGAGCCGGTAACGACGGTCTGATCATTATAGTTTAAGTTCGGCAGGTTTCCCTGAAAGGTGATCTGGCTCTGGGCCATACCGAGGAATTCTTTCTGCATGACACCGTTTTCCGGTAAATGTGCACTGTCGATAACGACACGGGTACCGGAAGCAGCTACTTCTTTTAAGAGATTTTCTGCAGCTGTCTGATTATGATATTCAAATCCACTTAAGAACAGAGTCTGATATTTGCATAATTCTTCAGTCGTGTAATCATCAATATAGGCGGAGTCTCCAATCGTAAATGCCGGATAATAGATAGACAATGTCTGGGCATAGGCTCCGATCGTCAGACCGAGATAATCGGTGCGAACCCCGAACTGTTCCGGGGTATTCTTCCGGAAGAAATATGCCGTATCGGTAGTATCGATCAGCTGATAGCCACAGAGCTCCGCATCGGACAGGAGACCGGACTCATCCTTGACATAGGATTTTTTAACCAGGACGGTGTCATCCCCCATTTCGATACTGCGGTCAAATACATAGAGGTACTGCTCATGCTCCTGTGCTTCATTCATGAGCATGATATTATCGGCAGTAGCCGCGCCCTGCCAGGCCCAGCCATACGTATAATCAATAGCATCATCACCGGTGGACAGTCCCCAGGACGGATAAGAACCATAGCTGCTCTGATCCATGAGGTTCGCACGCTGGGTTGTGTAGTCCTTGAGCAGCTGAGAGTCGGAGCGTGCCGCTGTCGAAGTTGGTGTATAGTATCGTGGCAGACAGGCGAGCGTAATACCGCTATCCAGAGTCAGCAGGGCAACAAGCAGAAGTGCATATTTCCGCTTAAGGGTTCTCCATTCCAGAAGGGAAAGGAAGAAGAATGCATAGGATAATGCGGTGATACGTGCCAGCCACAGGAAATCACCGAGAGGAAGGTGTGAAGTGATCGTAGTAGCAGCAGGTGTCGTACCGAGCAGGGTAACAATGGCAAGGATAAAGCCTGCCTTCCTGCGCTTGTCTGCCAGAAGGATGCCAAATACGGCAACCAGAATGACAGAGATGCCATAGTAGTACGTATCAGCGACACCGGTCACACGGTTCATCGGATTTAAGGATGTGCTGAGAGGAAAGGTCAGCAGGTCTCTGGCACCGGAGCTGGAGTCCCCCATAGACATCATTCCGCCGGAGATTGCCGGAATAAACCAGATACCGGAGATCAGAATGCCGATCACCATAGCGGTCAAAGCCTCTGCATCCCGCCGGAATTCACGGTTATGGATGTAGTCGAATAACAGAAACAGGAAGCTTCCGATTCCGACCAGAGCAGTTAACATCAGGTGGGAAACTGTCATTAAGACCATGGAAAGCATCAGCCCGATGAGGGCAAAGCGTTTCTTCCGGCGGACATAGGACCACAGAAAGAAGATGACATACGGAATGACCAGAGAGGTGATGATTCGTGGCATATTTCCCTCACAGAAGAACACACGGATATTATCCGGAAGGAAGAACCACAGAATACTGCAGGCGGCAGCCAGAATCGGACGGTTGGTCAGCCGGCCGGTCATCAGAAACGGAAGTCCGCCGAAGAAGATCATCACACCGGCAAACAGATAATAGGCATGCAGGATATCACCACCGGTAATCCACTGCAGAAGACTCATACAGTAGTAGGCGGAAGGAGCCCAGTAGCGGTAGAGCTGGATGCCGTTATACCATTTCTCGGAGTACAGGGGATACCAGTTCCCCTCCTGAATACTCTCATACAGGACCTTGGTCTTATACAGGTGGCTCCAGACATCATTGCCGGACGGTTCCCAGTGATTGCACCAGAGAAATGCGGTGAAGATACCGGCACACGCAAGCAGAATAAGGATACCAAGCACAAAAAGCCGGTTGCTCTTTCGGGTTGCGATATATGGATTTATCTGTGATGAAATCACAGGTTGATTGGTAGTCGGATTTGTTCCCATATGCTTATTCCTCATCTATCATACTGATTACATAGGAGCGGGACGGTGTCTCACTCATTTCAATCATCAGGAAGAGCCAGCCGGCCTCTTCCAGGATCCGGCTGATCTGTTCCTTGAAATAATCACAGCAGTTCTCCAGGGTCGGATTTATGACATCAAACGGTGGAATGCTGTTTAATTCCTGATCCTGATATTGCTGCATAAAGGCTTCGATTTTCTTTTCCAGATCACCGAACTGTACAAAATCATGCTGCATCTTGATAACATGCAGCGTAATCTCCCAGGTATGCGGATGCATGGCTCCCAGAACACCGTCAATATAGATAGCATGACGTGCATTCAGATAGAACTTGAACTTATACTGTTTATATAGATTACTCTTGCCGCGATGATGAATAACAATCGGTGTACTGCCGGAGCCGTCTGCGGAAGAATCAGCGGATGACGCATGTTCCAGGGCTTCAAACTCCTTATTGCGCTTTAGCAGCTCGGCACGGATAGTGGCCTGTTTTCGGTCACTTCCGGTCCAGGCACCGGTAAGAGCAGTGATGGCACCGATAAAGATTAAGGTAAGTGTGGCAAATAGAATGCTCAGATAGACTTCATGGGTGTGAATCTGCTCCAGATACTGGGCTTCATCCGTGATGATGCCTGCGGTATAGGAATCATTCCCCACATAGAAATTATCGACAGTGACAATAGCATTCTGTTCCTTCAGATGTTTCAGAAAAGCATCCCGCTCCTTTAACTCCTGCAGCGTCTCAGTCGTAGACGGGTTCTTTGCGAAGATAACGGTATGATTCTTGATCAGGAAGGCCCAGCTGCTTCCGGAGGCAGGTACAGAGCCTGCCATGTAGTCCTGAAGGTCTTTCTCCGATGCCCCCAGCTCGCACATGGAGTTTAAGGCATCTGCCAGCTGATTGGAGTATTGTTGCTGTGTATTGCTGCCGGTTGTGATATAATCCCGTGAAATACTATTGATGATCAGGATATATAATCCGAAAAAGATGCTGACGCAGACAGCACACAGGATCAGGATAACAGTCAATCGTTTTCCCGGCTGTCGGAACCATTTTAAATCGGCCTTATTCTTCTTCATTGGAGTTCACCTCTGCTTTCCATTTTTGGATTACGGCTGCTGCATTCTGAAAATCTCTCCGGATGATTGCAGCACATGCCTGACGTTCTTCTTTAAAATTACGCATCCGCCAGCTCTGTGTCCCCTTAATGGCATTGATGATACCGGCGAACCGGAACCAGAATACCATAAAGTTATATAATGGCAGAAGTACTGTCAGATACCATTTCCGCGCATAATAGCGCCGTAGTTTTTTCTCCTTCGATAGAAAGAGAATGATACAGATATACAGTAAAAAAGTAGCAAATACGTATAGGATGTACATTAATATCACGGATTCAATGATCAGCTTGACCGGATAATTGATAAATGCCAGACAGATTAAGGCGAAATACCAGATCATCCGTGGGAAGGCGAAGGTATGGTCATACATCAGAAGCCGTATTACAAAGTCTGAGACAAAGCCTCTGCCGAACCGCAGCCGGTTCTGACGGAACATATGCATAACCTCGATCTCACCACGCTGCCAGCGCTGGCGCTGGATATATAGCTGATTCAGATCCTCGATCGGATCAACGAAGAAATAAGCATCATCGCAGAGTGCGACCCGTTCCCTTAGCATATCCCGGATCTGGAAGGTGACATGCGTATCTTCACAGATCGTATCGGTATTATATAACTGTGTTTTCAGAATCGCAGATTTCCGGAAGGCCGAGAAAGCACCGGACAGAGTGAAAATGCTGTTAAATTCTGACTGGAAATTCCGGCCGGCCAGAAATGCCTGGCAGTACTCAAAAAATTCCAGCTTCCGGAGTAAACGCTTTGGAAACGGCTTGCTCCGGTCGATCAGTTCAGGATTTGTCATGATCGTGCCGGTCAGACAGTCGATATCGGTCTCCTGTTCGAACTGACGCACCATGTTGTAAAGGGCATCCGGATGGAGCATGCCGTCGCTGTCAATATGGATAATGTATTTTCCATAGCTGTTAAATAAGGCCAGATTCAGAGCCTTTGATTTACCCTGTTGGGAGTTCAGCCAGTTGATAGTCAGATCCGGAAAATCCTTCTGACACCGGCAGAAAACCTCAAAGCTGTTATCCGTGCTCTGATTATTAACCAGCATGATATAGATCAGCTTGCTGTCATACGTAGAATCATTAACAGATTTAATACAGGAATAAAGAGTCTTGGCAGAATTATAAACCGGAATGATCAGGGTGATCTCCGGACAATATTCCAGCTTCAACTCTTTTTTATGAAAAATCCTGCGTTTCAGCAGGATAAAGAAATCTACAATTGTGGGTATGATCTCCATAATGATCGGGATAATGACCCAAGCCATCCAAAACAGGATGGAGCTATGCAGAAAATCATTGATGATCGTCATATCGGAAAGCACCTACCTTCTGTCTGACTACCTGTGCCCGCGTGAATACATAGAAATACAGGGCAATGGTACAGGCATAAAATACTAATCTCCCAACAAATGAGTGGGCGAGGAAATACATATCCTGTCCACCCCAGTAAATCATCTGGCAGATAATAAAAATCCGTAATACATTTGCCAGAAAAATTCCAAAAACACCTACAATGCTTACCGCGATTTTTTCGTAAAACTGGTAGGCAGGAAAAAACCAGAGCAGAGAAAGAAATGCAAAGGTTTCGATGATTCCGGAACATTCAAAATCAATATACAGGGAAATACTGGTTGTACCATGGGCAATAAACAGCAGTCCCTTTTCAAAATAAGAAGAATACGTTCCGGTCAACTCACCGAGCAGACCGGACACGGCAGCAATTGCATTCTGCATAGGCATAAGCAGAACCGGCTGCAGTGTTATGATGGCAATGATGAACAGTCCTGCACTCCCTACGGTAAAATACCAGAAGTCCAGCTTGGCCCGCTTTAGAACCGAAAGCACATAGACCCATACAATGGCGGTCAGGACAACAATCCAGTTAATCATACGCGTGTTTCCTTTTTATGCTTGTAGGTATAGAAGCCGGCGATGCATAAAACAACCGCAGCCGTAACACCGATCCATGGTGCGGTGGAAGTGCCTGCCCAGGAAACCTCCTGACTGCCGATATTCGGATTTTTAATCGTAATGGAACTGATCTGATCGGTGTTCAGACCGGTAATCCGCTGGAAGTCTTTCAGGCTGAATGCAAACTCCAGTTCATCACCCTTGGTATCCGGCTGATGAGTAGAATCATAAATGGTCATGGCAGCTTCGCTGTCGCAATACTGTGTATAGTTAATAACAACACCCAGATTCTTATAGATTCCGTTCGGCAGGGAACGCATCTCGTTATTGTAGAAATCCCAGTCAACGGAATGATCTTCTTTTACCGGATAAACACCGAGAGCAAAGGACTGTCCGTTTATGGTCAGTGTCATCTGCTGGATCTGCATCTGTGTGGTATACAGGTCGTTCATAGCGAAATGTACATATACTTTTTCTCCGTCGGTATAGATCTGACCGACATGGATACTTTTTGTGTTATTGGAAGTATACGTAATCTCGGTGATTGGATATGACTTCCAATCATCGTAATAGCCATCAATGACAAGACCGGAATCTATCTGTGTCGGATCACCGGTGGAAGCCTCTGTGGAGGAATCTGTGGAAGCCTCTGTGGAGGAATCCGTAGAAGCGGTCGTGGTTTCTGTTGTCGTCGCTTCGGTGGTGTCGGAGGAACTGTCGGAAGAAGGAGTTACCGTTAAGGTCTGCCCTTGCCATGTGATACCAAGGGTATCGATCGAAGCTCCGTACGTAGAGAGCGGAACCTGAATCTTCCAGGAGGCTGTCGTATAGGTGCCGTTTGATGCACCGCTGTTCTGAATGGTACCGGAAGCTCCGGGAATCGGACTCCACCAGGAATCACGTACCTGCAGAGACTGACTCTCATCGGTATTTCCTGTGTTTAAGATAATATCTCCGTACTGACCGCCGACAGCAGCTCCGTTAACGGAGATACCGATACGTTCCTGAATATTATAGTCCCATGGCCCCTCATAAGTCAGATACAGATATGTATCATCTGCAGAGGCAGTCAGAGTACCTTTTTCGGTCTGAATGGTATTATCTGCACCATATGCAAGGGTGCCAAGGCTCATGCTGACTACAAAAATAAAACTGAGCAGGTATGTGAAAATAGATAATTTCTTATGATTCGTCTGTTTCATAGTAAACACTCCTTCCTGAGTTATTGCTGCTTAAGAACGGAATAGGCGGCCGGTAAATGAATCCGGCTGGATACTTCATAAATACTAAGTGGGTTCTCATAAATATCTAACTGGTATAAATGGACTCCGATTTCAGCAAGACAGGACTTCAGATCTTCATAAAAGACATTGCCCATGTTTTCAATATTGGGAACCAAATGCTCAAATGCGGGCAAGTCATTTAATACGCAGTGGTCATAGGGCTCCAGATACGTCCGGACAACCCCGTCTATATCATAGAACATAATCTGCTCTGCCTGTGCATCACGGCTGACATAAATTGTGATCGTAAAGGTATGCTGATGCTCGTGTTCTTTTCGGTAATCAAAGCTGTGAGTGGCATTAAAGCGATATTGATATTTATAGTATTTCTGCATAAAACCACCTCTGATACTCTCTCATTGTGCCAAGATTATAATACTTTTTTGTTGTAAAAACATTGTCAAATTCTGCTATATATTGTAATATCTTGTAAAAAAAAGTAAGAATCCTTCCTATATTATTCCATTTATGTCATATATCGTCATGTACGAGCCGTGACATAAGTATTTGCTTCTTAATTTTACTTGAACAATGTGAAAAGATTGTGTAATCTAAGAGGTACAGAAATCGGGGAAAATCGACAGATGGATTTCTGGAAAAAGAAAGATGGATACGAAAGGACGAGGGAAATGAAAAAGTTTTTAGAAGAATTTAAGAAGTTTATCATGAAAGGAAATGCACTGGATCTGGCTGTCGGTGTGATCATCGGTGGTGCATTCACATCCATCGTCAATTCTCTGAATGCAGACATTATTACTCCGGTTCTGGCAATTTTCGGCGGTGTGGATTTCTCAAACCTGACATTGAAGCTGGGCAACGGTGATCTGGCACCGGTACTTACCTATGGTAACTTCCTGACAGCAGTGATCAATTTTCTGATCACAGCATTTGTAATTTTCTGTATGATCAAGATCATCAACGGAATCGGTGATAAGTTCAAGAAGAAGCAGGAAGAGAAACCAACAACCAAGAAGTGTCCATACTGCAAGAGTGAGATCGCGATCGAAGCAACCAGATGTCCGCATTGTACTTCGGTTCTGGAGGCGGCAGAGCAGACAGAGGCGGCTTCCAAATAAACAGAAAACGGATTAGATTTTATAAAAATGGTCATACTTCAAATGCAGTCCCGAAAGCGGGCAAGAATTTGAAAGGGAGACCATGATATGAAATATATAGGAAAGATTGCGTTAATGGTATTGATAACACTTGCATTTGTATTACAGCTGTTGATCAATCAGAGGATAGGACCGGAAGGGAATGTCGTAGAAGCCTTCAGCAGTACGGAGCTGATCCCGGTAGAAGCATGTGTAAGTGCATACGGAGATTTTGGCGACATGGAGCTGACGGAGGAGACCAGACAGGCCATGCTTAAGAATCTGGCCGGGCAGCTGGGGATCACAGACGGTTATGCTGTGACTGCGACGCAGGGAGATTCTTTTCAGGAATCTACGCTGACCAAGGATGGTAAATATGGTAAGACAGTGCTGCAGATCGTGAGTTTAAAGACCGGCGAGAACGGAGAGTCGGAGGGTGCCGGTGGAAGCACGGGATATCAGCAGATGATCTTAAGTGATATTACGATTTATGATAATCTGGATTATATGATGCAGTGTAAAGAGACGCTGGAGGATATTTACCGGTCGGTCGGGATGACACCGGAGGTCGGCATCTATGTAAAAGGAAAGACTGCCGGAGCACTTTCCGAGCGGGGACGGCAGAAAATCACAGATAGTATATTTGAACAGCTTCATGCAGAGACCGTGCAGGAGATTCATAATGAAAACTATGACTGTGTCTATGGATATACGGAGTGGTTTGAGCACTCCATAAAACAAAACGGCAGGAAGATCAATCTGAATCTTGCATTTACCTATCAGGAAGAGGAAGATATAACTTATCTCCATCTGGCTGTTCCGTATATCCGGCAGTCATTCTGATCAGGACCGGCGTTTCTTATACTGCATAGCTGATGAAAGGGAAAGAGAACAGACAAATGAAACAGAAGCAGGTGATCGGGATTCTGGCACATGTAGATGCCGGAAAAACAACTTTATCAGAGGCATTGCTCTACACATCCGGTGGAATCAGGCGCTTTGGACGGGTAGATCATCAGGATGCGTTTCTGGATAATTTTGCCATGGAGCGTGAGCGGGGGATTACGATTTTCTCCAAACAGGCGGAACTCACCTTTGGGGATGTCCGTGTGACGCTTCTAGATACGCCGGGTCATGTGGATTTCTCGGCAGAGATGGAACGTACTCTGCAGGTTCTGGACTATGCGATTCTGGTGATCAATGGTGCGGATGGTGTACAGGCGCATACCAGAACACTCTGGCGGCTTTTGAAACAGTACCGGATTCCGGTATTTCTATTTGTAAACAAGATGGATCAGCCGTCCGCAGAGAAGGAGCGGCTGATGGAGAATCTGAAGACACAGCTGGATGAGGGATGTATGGATTTTATGGACATCCGGCTGACGGATGAGAGTCTGGCCATGGGCAGTGAAGAGATGATGGAGGCCTATCTGGAGACAGGAGATATTCCTGAGGATGCGGTGAGAAGGGCCATCCGGAAACGATACATATTCCCATGTTATTTCGGCTCCGCGCTGAAGCTGACCGGAATTGAGGTACTGATGGAGGGTATGGCACGGTATATGGAATGTCCGGTATACGGTGCGGAGTTCGGAGCGAAGGTATACAAGATATCCAGAGATGAACAGGGCAATCGTATGACACACCTGAAGATAACCGGTGGAAGCCTGAAGGTTAAGGCAGTCTTAAAGCATCACTCCGGGAAAGAGGAGAAGGTGAACCAGGTCCGGATCTATTCCGGAGCAGGTTATCAGACGGTGCCGGAGGTCGCTGCCGGGGAGATCTGTGCGATAACCGGACTGGAGGAGAGCTACAGCGGAGAAGGCTTTGGGATAGAGCATGATTCGGAGCTGCCGATTCTGGAACCGGTATTAAGCTACCGCCTGATTCTGCCAAAGGATTGTAATGTACATGAGGCGTGGAGTCAGTTAAAGCAGTTGGAGGAAGAAGATCCGCTGTTAAAGCTGGCCTGGCATGAGGCGACCGGTGAGATTCACATTCAGGTGATGGGAGAAGTGGAGCTGGAGGTGCTGAAAAGTCTGATCGCAGAACGGTTCGGATATGATGTGGCGTTCGGGGAAGGCAGTCTGGTCTATAAGGAAACAATCGCAACCAAGGTAGAAGGTGTGGGACATTTTGAACCATTACGCCACTATGCTGAGGTGCATCTTCTGATGGAACCGGGAGAGTCGGGAAGCGGAATCCAGGTGGAAGCAGACTGCAGTGAGGATGTGCTTGCAAGGAACTGGCAGCGGCTGGTTCTGACGCACATTGAGGAGCGGAAGCATCCCGGAGTACTGACCGGCTCCGAGATCACGGATATGAAGATCACACTGATCGCAGGACGGGCGCATACCAAGCATACAGAGGGCGGGGATTTCCGTCAGGCCACATATCGTGCGATCCGGCAGGGACTGAAGAAGGCAGAAAGTGTTCTGCTGGAGCCGTATTATGAGTATCAGCTGACGGTGCCTACCGAGAATGCAGGGCGGGCAATCTCGGATATTCAGCGGATGTCCGGCACCTTTGAGGTATCCGGGCAGGGAGAAGCGGAGACGCTTCTGACAGGTATGCTTCCGGTTGCGGAGGTATCCGGATATCAGGCAGAAGTACGGGCATATACGAAAGGATACGGAAGGTTTGTCTGTACTTTAAAGGGCTATTATCCTTGTCATAATCAGGAGGAAATCGTTCAGAAGATCGGCTATGATGCGGAGGCAGATGTGGAGAATCCGACCGGATCGGTATTCTGTGCCCATGGGGCCGGCTTTATCGTGCCGTGGAATGAGGTAGAGTCCTATATGCATGTGGAGACACAGGTAGAGTCTCCGGCAGAGATGCATGGATCATTGGATAAGGCACGAAGCGGTGATCGGGTTTCTGTCTCAAAGGTCATTGCAGAAGAAGATGAGCTGGAGGCTATCTTCCGGCGGACCTATGGCGGCAGTATCCGGAAACCTTATGAGAACCGGTATGAGACTCAGGATGAGGACCGGTATTATACAGCAGATTCGGCAGATTCCGGGACAGGGAATGCCGGTGGAAAAGAGACATGGAATAAATATGCCGATACTGCCGGAAAGAAGCCGCGGGAGTCGTATCTTCTGGTGGATGGATATAATATTATCTTTGCCTGGGAGGAGTTAAATGAACTGTCAAAAACCGATCTGGCAGCAGCGAGAGGAAAGCTGATGGATATTCTCTGTAATTATCAGGGGTACCGGAAGATGAAACTGATTCTGGTATTTGACGGTTATAAGGTGCCGGGCAATCCGGGCGAGATGATAGAATATCATAATATTCATGTGGTGTATACGAAGGAGGCTCAGACAGCAGACCAGTACATTGAAAAGCTGGTGCATGATATGGGAAGGAATTATGATATTACGGTCGCTACCTCAGACGGACTGGAGCAGCTGATCATATGGGGAGCCGGAGCCAGAAGACTGTCTGCCCGGGAGCTGAAGGAAGAGGTGGAACGGGCAGATGAGGAACTGCGGGAACGGTATCTGGAGAGGCAGTCCTCCGAGAAGAACTACGCATTCCGGAAAATCTTACAGGATAAGTAATAAATTGTAGGAAAAACGTAAGAATATATTCAATGAAGATTCAGAAGAAATCAACGATACCTTCACATCTTCCATTTATAATGAGACCAGGTTTTGAAAAGAAGCCCGGTCTTTTTGTTATGGATGGATTTAACGATATAATGGATATGAGCCGGGTACAGGATGGAGGATACATGAATATGAAATTAGTGGTTTTGTTTGGCGGCGCATCATCCGAATACAGTGTTTCCCTGCAGTCTGCGACAGCAGTGATGGAGGCATTGAATCCGGAGAAATATGAGATCATTCCGGTAGGGATCAGCAAGGACGGAAAGTGGTTCCGGTATTATGGGGAACGGCAGGCAATTGCCGAAAACGATTGGCAGAAGCAGGAATGCCGACCGGCATTCCTATCTCCGGATCGCAGTGTACATGGTCTGGTCTGGCTCAAAGAGGACGGAACGGCAGTTACAGAATATGTGGATGCCGTATTTCCGGTTCTTCACGGTAAGCATGGAGAAGACGGAACCGTGCAGGGACTGTGTGAGCTGGCAGGCATTCCATATGTCGGATGCGGCACCTTAAGCTCTGCTCTCTGTATGGATAAGGATCTGGCCCATGTGGCTGCAAAGGCGGCCGGAGTAGCGGTTCCGGGTTATCGTGTCCTGCAGTCCTATATGACTCCGGATGAAAAGACGAAGGCCTGTGAGGGACTGGAGTATCCGGTATTTGTCAAGCCGGCACGGGCAGGATCTTCTTACGGAATTACAAAGGTATCCACGGCTGAACAGCTGGATGCGGCAATTGTGCTGGCGTTTGAGCATGATTCCAAGGTTGTGATCGAGGAAGCTATCGATGGATTTGAAGTAGGTTGTGCGGTTCTTGGCAATCAGACGCTGACAGTCGGAGAAGTGGATGAGATCGAGCTGCATTCGGATGTATTTGACTTCCATGAGAAATATACATTGGAAACTTCCCGGATTCATGTTCCGGCGAGAGTCAGCAGAAAGAAGGCGGAGGAAATCAAGGAGACGGCCCGGATTCTTTACCGGGCACTGGAATGTCAGGGAATGGCCAGAGTCGATATGTTCCTGACACCGGAAGGAACGATCGTATTTAACGAGGTAAATACGATTCCGGGCTTTACATCCCATAGCCGGTATCCGAATATGATGAAGGCCAGTGGCATATCATTTGAGCAGCTTCTTGACACGCTGGTGGAAGAAGCACTGGCCGTACAGAAGAACCGGGATATTCTGTAGGTCGGAAAACAGACAGGAAAGAAAGGAGCGGGTGTCTATGAATCGAAATCAGAAATATGGCGGGTTGGATTGGTTCCGTATTATCAGTGCAATACTGGTTATTACGATTCATACTTCCCCGTTATTAAGCTTTGCCGAATTGCCGGATTTTATATTGACCCGTATCATTGCACGGGTAGCGGTGCCGTTCTTTCTTATGGTATCGGGATTTTTCCTGCTGCCGGATCTGCGGTGGGATGAGTCTGTGCAGGCTCGATTAAAGAAGCAGCTGGGAAAGATGGGCATCCTGTATCTGGTTTCGGCATGCTTATATGTGCCGTTTATGATCTATAATGATTATTTCGGGAAAGGTTTTTCAGCACTCTCGTTCCTAAAGGATGTTTTTATAAACGGTACGTTTTATCATCTGTGGTATCTTCCGGCAGCCATTCTCGGACTGGCGCTGACCGGATGGCTGTTGCGGCACTTTGACAGCCGGTTTGTGCTGATCCTGTCTGCGGTTTTATATGGAATCGGACTGTTTGGGGACAGCTACTATGGAATGGCGGAACAGATTCCGTGGTTACGTGCGGCCTATGCCGTGTTGTTCCGATTTACAGACTATACCAGAAACGGATTATTCTATGTCCCGATCTTTCTGATGCTTGGGTATGGACTCGGCAAAGCCGCCGGACAGGGCAAAAGCCTGTCACGGAAACAGGCAGTGATCGGTCTGATCATAAGTGGAGCAGCAATGCTTGCGGAAGGCTTATATTTGCATAAGTGGCGGTTACAGCGTCATGACAGTATGTATGCAATGCTTCCGCTGGTGATGGTGTTCCTGTTTGCGTGCATGATGAAATGGAACTGCAAAGGCGGAAAACAGCTGAATCGTATGGCAATGCTGGTGTATATCATCCATCCGGCAATGATCGTGGTTGTCAGACTGGCAGGTAAGCTGACCGGATCAACAGCATATGTGACAGATCAGAGCCTGATCCATTTTATGCTGGTGGCGATACTGTCTTTTGCGGCAGCGTGGGGAATGCTTATCTTACAAGGAAAAATAAAAGAAGCGAAGCGGGCACAGAAGCGGAAACAGAATGTGCGGGAACGGGCATGGACAGAGATTTCCATTGATAATCTGTATCATAATATTCATGAGATACAGGAAATCCTCCCGGAGCGGACGCAGATTATGGCAGTAGTTAAAACAGACGGATATGGCAACGGAGGACTCAGAATTGCCGGGCATTTAAATAAAATGGGAATCAATGCCTTTGCTGTGACAACTATGGAGGAGGGCGTACTCTTGAGAAGAAACGGAATCGAAGGACTGATTCTGATCATGGGGCGCACGGAACCGGAAAAAATAAGAGAGCTGGAGCGGTTTCATCTGACGCAGACGATTGATGATCCGGAGTATGCGGAGGCCTTAAATGACAAAAAATGTAATATCCGGGTGCATGTCCGGTTTGACGTGGAAGAGAGCCGGAGCAGAAAAGACGGACCTTCCCGGATTGAAAAGCTGTATCGATTCCGGTATCTGCAGGTGGACGGAATCTATACAAATCTGACAGCGGCGGATAGTACAGAACCGGAACAGGTAGAACTGACCCAGAATCAGATTCAATATTATTATGATGTCATTGATTATCTGAAAAGCCGAGGAATCCAACCGGGAAAGATGCATATTCAGAATAGTTACGGTATATTGAATTATCCGGAATTGGACTGTGATTATGCAAGAATCGGAACTGCCATGTATGGTATTTTGAGCAGGCAGGCAGATGTGAAGCTGGCGGTAGACTTAAGACCGGTCATTACAGTGAAAGCAAAAGTCGCAGCCATGAAGCTGGTAAAGGCAGGGGAAACGATCGGATACGGCAGAGGATATGTTGCGAAAGAAGATCAACGCATTGCCATTGTAACGATAGGCTACGGAGAAGAAGTGCCGGGTGTGTCAGAGGAGGCAGGACTGGTACTGGTGCATGGCGGCGAGGCTAAAATCGTAGGAAAAATCTGTATGGATCAGATGATGGTCGATGTAACCGGAATTGAAAATGTAAAAGTGGGAGATGTTGTGACCATGCTGGGTGACGAAATGGACGAAAAGGTGTTGAATAAGATATTCTAGTCATTCACAAATCCTGAAAGTTATAGTACAATACGAGTAGACAAATAGTGTTTAAAGTATACTATTTTGGTATGATTAAAACGAGTAAGGAGAAAAAAATGCAAACAAAAATCGAGACAAAATGTATTCAGGAAGGGTATAAACCAAAAAAGGGAGAGCCGCGTCAGGTTCCAATCATACAGAGCACCACGTTTAAGTATGATACCAGTGATGAGATGGGAAAGCTTTTTGATCTGGAGGCAGACGGATATTTCTACACCCGTCTGCAGAATCCGACCAATGATGCGGTTGCGGCCAAGATCTGTGCCCTGGAGGGTGGTGTGGCAGCTATGCTGACTTCCTCCGGTCAGGCAGCTAATTTCTATGCGGTCTTTAATATCTGTGAAGCGGGAGATCATTTTATTGCGTCCAGCTCTATTTACGGAGGTACTTACAATCTGTTTGGTGTCACCATGAAGAAGATGGGTATCGAGTGTACCTTTGTAGATCAGAATCTTTCCGAGGAAGAACTGGAAAAATATTTCAAGCCGAATACCAAGGCAGTGTTTGGAGAAACGATCACGAATCCGACCGTTTCTGTTTTTGATATCGAGAAATTTGCAAGACTGGCACATAAGCACGGAGTTCCGTTGATTGTAGATAATACCTTTGCAACACCGGTGAACTGCCGTCCGTTTGAATGGGGAGCTGATATCGTAACCCATTCTACGACAAAATATATGGATGGGCATGCGGTTACGGTTGGCGGCTGCATCGTAGACAGCGGTAACTTCGACTGGCTGGCATATGGAGATAAGTTCTCCGGCTTGACGACTCCGGATGAGTCATATCATGGAATCGTCTATGCAGAACGGTTTGGTAAGGCAGCCTATATCACCAAGGCAACTTCACAGCTGATGCGTGACTTCGGTTCTATCCAGTCTCCGCAGAATGCATTTTATCTGAATATGGGTCTTGAAACCTTACCGCTCAGAGTAAGACAGCACTGCAGTAATGCACTGGCGGTTGCAAAATATTTAAAGGATCATGAGAAGGTAGCATGGGTAAAGTATCCGGATCTGGAAGGGGATGCGTATCATGAGCTGGCAGAGAAATATCTTCCGAACGGTTCCTGCGGTGTGCTTGCTTTCGGTTTAAAGGGTGGACGTGAAATTTCTGTTTCTTTTATGGATAAGCTGAAGCTGGCATCGATTGTTACCCATGTTGCAGACAGTAAGACATGTCTGTTACATCCGGCAAGTCATACGCATCGTCAGATGACTGATGAACAGCTGCGGGAAGCAGGTGTAGCACCGGATCTGATCCGTTTGTCTGTCGGTATTGAGAATGTGGATGACATCATTGCGGATCTGGAGCAGGCACTGGATCAGATTTAATCAGAACTGCGGGATAGAGATGAACATATGATGATTTGAGGGGAGGAATGGCAATGGAACCAAAGGAATTCAGCAGCCGTGATAAACGGTCTGTAATACTGATCAAAGGGGTGTTCTGGGCAATGGTTGCGGCCTGGATTGTCCTTTGTGTTCTCGTTGCCATGAATACCCATGAGGATTTCCGAATCACGGATCATAACTGCCAGAGCTTCAATTCCGGCTGGGTTCTGTGCGGAGACAAGGAGATTCCGGTGCAGATTCCGGGCGTTGTAGAGGGGAACTCTACAGAGCTCCGGATCCGGAATGCTCTGCCAATGGATATAGACGGCAGAACCAGTATTCTATTAAAGGGCCTGCATCAGGATGTGACTGTCTGGATAGACGGAGAGATCCGAGGTGTTCTGGATAACTCGGAAACCAGGCCGTTCGGGCGGCACACGCCGTCTGCCTATATGATAGTGCATTTAAATGAGACCGATGCCGGGAAGCCGATTGAGATACGTTATGCATCGGTTACACCTGCCGATGCCGGAAAATTAAATGATATACGGATCGGCTCCGATGTAGGACTGATATTTTGGATGATAGATTCCTATGCCAGCGATCTGATTTTTGCAATCCTGCTTCTTTATACAGGAGTCGTTATTGTATTCTTAGGAATCGTTATGCGTTTTACCGGTGAAGAGAATCCCAATATGAATCTGGTATATCTGGGAACTTCCGCAATCTTTGTTGCAGTCTGGATGCTGGGAGAGGGAAGGCTTCGACAGTTCTACTACGGTAATCTGTCTGCCGGAGAACTGGTGCTGTGGGAGGCTTTATTTCTGGCACCGATACCAATGATGTTCTATACCAGCCGGTTACAGGAACGGCGTTACAGCAGGGTTTATATGACAGCCTCGGCTCTGGCTCTGATCGCAGACCTGACGATGCTGGCACTGGAACTGTTCAGTCCATATGATTTCTTTGATCTGTATCCGATCGGATGGGCAGTCATCATAGGAAGCGGGCTTGTAGTCCTGGTAACGATAATCATGGATTTCCGACGCGGGATTCATCGCTGGCGGCTGCTGCTTGGTATCCTGCTGCTTATGGGATGTGTTGTTATGCAGATGTGGAGATATGAACAGTCAGCCATCGGTATCTTTACCAATAATTATATCAGTCTGGGAATGATCATGTTCCTGATGCTGATGGGTATATCGGCGATTTCCAGTATTTTAAAGCAGCGACAGGAGCAGGCACTGGCGATCAAAGCGAATGAAACAAAAACAGACTTCCTGGCGAATATGTCACATGAGATCCGGACGCCGATCAATGCAATGCTCGGTTTTGATGAGATGATCCTGCGAGAGGAATCCGATGAGCAGATTGTGGAGTATGCAACCAATATAAAAAAGGCAGGGGGGAACCTGCTTTCCCTGATCAATGACATTCTGGATTTCTCCAAGGTGGAATCCGGTAAGATGGAAATCGTAAATGATGAATACAGAACCAGCAGTATGCTGGCCGATGTCATTAATATGACATATATGAAGGCACAGGATAAGGGACTGTCTTTCGATATTTTTATAGGAAAAGATATTCCGCGTGTATTATATGGGGATGAGATGCGGGTAAAGCAGATTCTGACCAATGTACTGAATAATGCAGTAAAGTATACGGAGAAGGGCAGTGTCAGCTTAGGTGTCAGCTTTGATAAGCTTGGCGGTACACAGGGAAGGCTGCGGATTTCCATTGCAGATACAGGGATTGGTATAAAGCCGGAGAATATTGGTAAGATTACGGAAGCATTTCAACGGTTTGATCTGCAGCATAATCGCAGTATTGAAGGAGCCGGACTTGGAATGAGTATTGTGTCAAGTCTGTTGAAGATCATGGGTGGTAAGTTACAGGTATACAGTACCTATGGAAAGGGTTCCGATTTCCGGATCATTATCCCGCAGGAAATAAAAGACGCAACACCGATCGGCAACTATCAGAACGACTACCGGAAGGGAATCCGGAAACAGGAAGCATACCGGGAGCTGTTTACGGCACCGCAGGCGAAGGTGTTGTTTGTGGATGATAACTTTATGAATCTGTCGGTAGTAAAGGGACTGTTAAAAAAGACCAAGATACAGGTCGGTATTGCGGAAAGCGGGGCGGCGTGCCTGGAACTGACCAGAAAAAATAAGTATGATCTGATTTTTATGGATCATCTGATGCCGGATATGGATGGTGTGGAGACTTTGCATCGATTAAGGAATGAAACAGGCAATCCCAACCAGTACACGATGGTGATCGCGTTGACGGCGAATGCGATCAAAGGCTCCAGAGAGTACTATCTGGAAGAAGGGTTTCATGAATATCTGTCGAAGCCTATTGAAGGAGAGAAGCTGGAAGAACTATTACTGAAGCTTTTGCCGAAGGAGTATATCATTCCGGCCGAGGAGAGTGCAGAAAATGTTCTGGATTACCTGGAGAAGGATCAGGGAGAGGGCACAGAGAAGCAGCAGACTGCCACAGCGGACAGCTGTATGCAGGAGTTGGAGGATATGTTAAAACAGGCACATATCCAGGTGGCTGTCGGATATCGCTATGCAGGAAACTCAATGGGACAATTCCATTGGATGATCATGTTGTTTGCCGAGAATTTTGAAAAAGCTTATCAGAAACTGCAGGGATATTACATAAAGAAACAGGAAGATATGTATACCATTGATGTACATGCTCTGAAATCTAATGCAAAAAGCATCGGAGCCAACCAGCTTTATCAGCTGGCATGGGAGCATGAGCAGCAGTCCAGAGCCGGTAACTGGAACTACGTCAGAGAGCATTGGGATGAGCTGAGCCGGGAGTGGCTCTGTGTTGTGAACGGCATCCTGAACTATATTGGGGAAAATCCGGTTGAATTATCCGAGGCAGCCGTGACGGAGGAATCAGACGAAGGTGAGAACTATGAGCTGACACCGGCACAACGGATGTTATTGGATAATTGTATTTCTTTGATTGAAGATTATGATGCGGATTCTGCAGAACGGATGCTGACGCAGCTCCTGCAGGAAGATCTGACGGAGGGAATCCGGCAGCAGCTTATCGCAGCGGAGAAGAAGCTGGAGCAGATGGAATACGAGGACGTATTGCGTATTTTGAAGTGCATTTAACGGGGAATCCATTGCATTCTTGACAATCAGAAGAGGAATGCATACAATGAAAGCATTGAAAATGTCATAGTTCTGTAAACCTTGTGGTCGGAGGCGGGAGCCTTCGTTTAAAGGAACCGGGTGAGAAGCCGGACTGTTAATCCCAGCCGTAATGGGGACGAGGAAGCCATAGATGCCACTGGAGCAATAGCTCCGGGAAGGCGGCTTCAGTAGGAAGAACCAGAGTCGGAACACAATACATGAGGGAGGAATCGGGAGAATATCTTTAGGCAAGAAGATGTTTATTTTTGTTGTCATAATTTCTCAGGGTCATTCAGATTATTCAGGATACGACAGGTTCATAAAAACAAGAAAAGGAGAAATGAAACATGGCAAACAAGATGAAAAAGCTGGCAGCAATGCTTGTAGCGGTTGCAATGGTGCTTACATTGTTCCCGTCAAGTGTATTTGCCGCAGATGAGCATGCAGATGAAGTGCATGTAATTGTTGAGAACACGACCTATGCAAAGACAGCAGGTGCCCCATGGGAAGGCAGAGCTGTAGATACCTGGGTAAAGATCAATGCAGACAGTACAGGAATCTCTGTATTAAAGGAAGCCGTCGGAGAGGCTAATGTAACGGTAACATCGAGTTCGTATGGAAGTTTTATTTCAGCCATTAAAGGAATTACCAGTGGAGATGGCGGAGATACTTCTATCGGTTATAATCCGGCAGGCTGGTTGTATCTTCTTAATGATACAATGGCAAACTTTGGTATTGACGGATGTACGGTAGCAGCCGGTACTTTAAGTGCAGGAGATGAGCTGTCATTCGAGTACTCACTGACCGGTGGTTCCGATATCGGATATGACTGGGAGGATACAGAGAAGAAGGCGTTAAAGGATCTGACAGTCAGCGATGGTATTTTATCTCCTGCATTCAGTTCCTCCGTTACCTCTTATACGCTGACGGTTCCGGCAGGTGTAAGCAGTGTAGTACTTTCACCGGAAGCAGAGAATAAGACAGAGACCGTGACTATTACCGCAGGTGGAACTACTTATAAGAGAGCCATGAGTATTCCGGTAGTCAATGGTACGAAGATCACGATCACCAGCAGCAACGGTACCGATCAGACAGTATACAATGTCTATATGAAGCAGGATCAGGGATATATTGCAGACACAATGCGCAAAGGAGTTCTTTCCGTTCTGGATCAGAGCCTGAATGATACGACCTGTGCATATGGCAATGAGTGGGCAGTACTTGCACTGGCAAGAGATGGTGCATTAAGCAGGGAAAAGGCAGCAGCCTATTATGCCAGCGTAGAAGCAACTGTAAAAGAATTAAAGAGTGATAAATTAGATTCCACCTATGCAACCACAAATGCAAGAGTTGCACTGGCAATCAGTGCGATCGGCGAGGATCCACAGAAGGTAGCCGGTTATAACCTGTTGCAGCCGCTTGCCAATATGGATTATATTAACGGACAGGGCGTGAATGCTGCCGCATATGCATTGCTGGCATTTGATGCAAAGCAGTATGAGATTCCGACCGCAAAGGCAGGAGAAACTCAGACAACCAGAGAAGGACTGATCCGGAAGATTTTGGATGCACAGTTATCGGATGGCGGCTGGGATTATTCCGAAGTCGGTGCAGATCCGGATATGACAGCTATGGTTCTGCAGGCACTGGCTCCGTATTGCAGCTCTGATACAGCGGTCCGGACGGCAGTGGATAAGGGACTTTCCGCACTTTCTGCAATTCAGAATCCGGATGGCACTTATTCCAGCTGGGGATATGTTTCCTCTTACAGTCTGGCACAGGTGCTGACAGCATTATCGATCTTAAAGGTAGACCCACTGACCGATAGCCGGTTTATTAAGAATGGACGGACTGTGATCGACGCATTGGGAGACTTCTATGTGCTGGGTGCAGGCTTTAAGGGTAATATCGATGATACAGCAGTAGCCGCAGGTGCAAATGTACAGGCTGCTTATGCATTAGTTGCATATCATCGCTATGTAGAAGGCAAGAATTCATTATATGATATGCGTGATGCGAAGAAAGAGGAAGCTCCGACAACAACGGAGACAACGACCGAGGCTACAACGGAAGCCACCACAACAGCCACGACAGCGACAGCTACAACTGCTGTAGCCACCACAGCAGCCACTGAGGCAACGACTGCTTCCGGAGCAAAGGATGTGAAGACACCGACAACCGGAGATGCTGCACCGGTAGCTGTTATCGTACTTCTGATGGCAGCTTCTATGGCAGGTGTCGTAATTATAGGTAAGAAAAAAGCACAGAGATAAGTGTAGAAACAGATATAGGATAAAAGATATAGAATAAAACAGGAGGCTGTACAATGATTCAGTGGATGAAGGACCATAAAAAATACTTGATCGGTGCCGGAGTGATTCTGCTGATATTATTGGCAGCCTTCTTTTTCGGTGGAAATAACGGAAAGAATGGCAGCTCTGCAGACGGAACGGAGGAACGGGTAAGTGAAAGCACCGGGAGTTCGGAAGGGAAAGCTACAGCAACAACAAATTCCGGAAAAACGCAGGAACCGACAGAGACCGGTTCGTCTGAGGCAGGACAGAAAGAGGAAACCTCAGCATCGGACAGGAAGAATCCGTCAGCAACGTCTGAGGGACGGGAGACCGGAGAGATATCAACGGCTTCTACACATGGGGAGAGTACTGCAGCATCGACAGCCGGGACAAGTGAAACATCGACAGCCGGAACAACACGGACAGAGGCTCCGACAACGACCGAGACACCTACAACGACCGAGACACCGACTCCTACTTATAGCTGTACAATTCAGATTTCCTGTGCTACGATCCTAAATCATATGGATAGTCTGAAACCGGAGAAGGCAGGACTGATTCCCGCAGACGGAGTGATCTTATCTGCCAGAACCGTGACCTTTACGGAGGGAGAGACCGTATATGATGTTCTGCGCCGGGCCTGCCGGGATGCAGGAGTTCCGCTGGATGCTGTTTATTCACCGGCATATGGCACCGCCTATGTAAAGGGAATCAATAATATTTATGAGTTCGATTGCGGCAATCTGTCCGGTTGGAAATACTGTGTAAACGGAGTATACCCAAACTATGGATGTTCTGCCTATGTGTTAAAAGAAGGGGATGTGATTCAGTGGAATTACACCTGTGATATGAATGATCTGTAATAGATAATGGAGAATATATGAAAGATGCTTTTTCAAACTACCATCCAATTGTAAATCTGACTTATTTTCTGATGGTTCTTGGTTGCGCATCGTTTCTCAGACATCCTGTTTGTCTGGGAATTGCTCTGGTTTCATCTACGATTTATGCATCAGTATTAACGGGAAAAGAGAATCTGATACGGATTATAAAAGGTATGCTGCCGATGTCAGTCATGATCATCATCATTAACCCGCTGGTAAATCATCAGGGGGTAACGATTCTCGGATATTTCAGGAGCGGTAACCCATTTACATTGGAAGCATGTATCTATGGATTTGCCGCTGCTGCCATTATCTGGTCTCTCGTACAATGGTTTGTATGCTGGAATCGGATTATGACAACGGAGAAGCTGATCTATCTGTTTGGCAGGCTCATGCCGGCTCTGAGGCTTGTAGTCTCTATGAGTCTTCGGTTTGTGCCAAGATATCAGCGACAGCTGCACAAAATCATGGATGCACAGAAGCAATTGGGAAAATTCGGGAAAGGTGCCGGAGTGATTTCACGGTTAAAGCTGAGTATCCGGGTGCTGTCGATCATGACGACCTGGGCGATCGAGCATGCGGTAGAAACAGCACAGTCGATGAAAGGACGCGGCTATGGCCTTCCGGGACGGACTGCATTCTCTATCTATCGATGGCAGGCGCGGGATACCCGGCTGTTTATATTTGAACTGGTTCTGGGAATATCCGTACTGATTGGTGGGATTCGCGGAAGCTTTCAATGGAGTTGGATGCCGATAATGTCAAGTCTGCATATTACGGTGGAAAACGGACTGATATTCGGCAGTTATCTGTTGCTGACATTGTTACCGGCCGGCTTGAATGGGAAGGAGGAAATGGAATGGAAGAAATCCTGCGAGTCGAACAATTAAATTTCTCATATTCCACGGAATCCGCACCGGTATTAAAGGATCTATCGCTTTCAATCGGTGTGGGTGAGTTTCTGGTGCTATGCGGTGCCTCCGGATGTGGTAAAACAACATTGCTGAAGCAGCTGAAACCGGAGATCGCTCCCTATGGCATGAGAGCGGGAGAAGTCTATTTCCATGATCATCCGCTATGGCAGCTGGATCCTGCGGAAACAACCGGAATCGGTTATGTGGGACAGAACCCGGAGGATGGCATTGTGACGGATAAGGTCTGGCATGAATTGGCATTTGGTCTGGAAAGTCTGGGGATGAAGAACGAGATCATCCGGAAACGCGTGGCGGAGATGAGCCAGTTTTTCGGTATCCAGGGATGGTTCCATCAGGATACGGACAGTCTCTCCGGGGGACAGAAACAATTGCTGAATCTTGCATCCGTAATGGTAATGCAGCCGGAGATCCTGTTATTGGATGAGCCGACCGGTCAGATGGATCCGATTGCAGCGACAGAGTTCCTGACGATCCTTGGGAGAATTCATCGGGAGCTGGGTACAACGATCGTATTGACCGAGCATCGGCTGGAGGAGGTTCTCGGATATTGCACCCGGATGCTGATCATGGAAGATGGAAGCATACGTCTGGATGGAAGACCGGAAACGGTGGCACAGCAGTTGGGAACAGAGGGGGCGATCTTATACGAGGCAATGCCGGCGCCGATTCGTCTGTTCCGGGCGCTGGACGGGCAGGGAAGCTGTCCGTTATCGGTAGGAGAAGGGCGGAACTGGTTCGACGAATACTGGAAGAAACATCAGCCGGAAACCGTAAATTATGCAGTTGACAGAACGCTGCCAAGGGAGTCGGACATAACCGCTCCGGATATTGTAAAGACATCCGTAATACGGATTCAGAATCTGTATTTCAGATATGAGAAGCAGGGCAGAGAGATTCTGGAAGATCTGTCATTGGATATTTATAAAGGAGAAATGCTGGCAATCATGGGCGGAAACGGAAGCGGCAAAACAACGCTCCTATCTCTTTTGACCGGAAACAGACATGCACAGAAGGGGACGATCCGTTATCCGGGAAATGAGAAACCGAAAATGGTCTTGCTTCCGCAGAATCCGCAGCTTCTTTTTGTAGAGGAAACCGTGGAAAAGGAACTAAAAGACATGCTGGAGCGTGGAAATCCGGAGTCGGAGGACCGGATGCAGTCGCTGATTCGGTTGTGCAGGCTGGAGGGATTGCTTAAACGTCATCCTTATGATATTTCCGGTGGAGAGCAGCAACGTCTGGCATTGGCAAAGGTGCTGATGGCGGAGCCTGAGATTCTGTTGATGGATGAGCCGACCAAAGGACTGGATGCCGGCTTCAAGAAGCTGTTTGCCGGGATTCTGGCAGAGCTGGAGAACAAAGGATGTACGATCATAATGGTCAGTCATGATGTGGAATTCTGTGCGGAATATGCCGACCGATGTGTGTTAATGTTTGACAGCCGGCTGGTGGCGGATGGTACCGCAGGAGAATTCTTTGCCGAGAATCATTTCTATACAACAACCACAAACCGGATGGTCCGCGGACATCTTCCGAATGCGGTTACAGTGGAAGATGTATTACGGGTGTTTGGAAAACAGCCGTCCGGTACCGGAAGTCCGGATGAAACCGGGGGAAGTTCCGTAATGCGGGATACAGCACCGGAACCGAAGAAAAGAGACGACAGGGAGATACGGTACACGGACTACAGAAGCGGCTTCGGGTCTGTGAAAGATGCGAAGGGAATCTATATAGTATCCAGACTATCGTTTCTCTTGATTCCGGTCACAATTTATCTTGGTGTGCATATATTTGATGATCAGAAATATCTGTTTATTGCGCTGCTGGTACTGTTAGAATGTATGATACCGTTTTTTGCCGGATTTGAGGGAAGAAAACCACCGGTATCAAAAATAGTTTTGCTGGCAGTATTGTGTGCGATCGGTGTGGCGGGAAGAGTTGCATTTGCGATGCTTCCGCAGTTTAAGCCCGTAACGGCAGTAACGATCATTGCCGGAGCGGTGTTTGGCGGAGAAGCGGGATTTATGGTAGGAGCACTTACGATGCTGGTATCCAATATGCTGTTCGGTCAGGGGCCGTGGACACCGTGGCAGATGGCGGCAATGGGCTTGATCGGATTATTGGCCGGAGTTTTGTTTTCTAAAGCTTCGCGTCCAAACGTGGTATTGCTATGTATCTATGGATTTCTGGCGGCGGTGATCCTCTATGGAGGGATCATGAATCCGGCATCTGCAGTAATGGCGGGAATTCCTTTAAATCTATCGGTATTACTGGCTTACTGGGCATCCGGGTTTCCACTGGATCTGGTTCATGGTGTTGCAACGATTCTGTTTCTTGCGATCGGAGCGGTACCATTGATAAAAAAACTGGAACGTGCGAAGCTGAAGTTCGGGTTGTAGTTCCGGAGGAATTGTTATATTATATAGGGAATACCGACGGAAAACGAGTTTGAAAGAAGGGGTTTGAACGTATGACAGAGTTGCTGGTGCGTTTATTTGTAAAGAATCGGGAACAGATACAGAATGAAAAAGTGCGGACTTCCTATGGAAAGATGGCAGGATGGGTAGGCATATTCTGCAATGTGATGCTGTTTGCCGGGAAGATGATCATCGGTCTGATTTCCGGGAGCGTAGCTATCTCAGCAGATGCCATCAACAACCTGTCTGACGCATCCTCGAATATTATCAGCCTGCTTGGCTTTAAGATGGGAAGCAAGCCGGCAGATCAGGGGCACCCTTACGGGCATGCCCGGTATGAGTATCTGTCCGGTCTGTTTGTATCGGTACTGATTCTTGTAATCGGTGTAGAATTATTGCGAACCAGTATTCAGAAGGTACGGAATCCGGAACCGGTGGAATTTAATCTGATCATGGGAATTATTCTGGCGGCATCGATCCTGGTGAAGCTTTGGATGGCGGTGTTTAACCGGTCCATCGGCAGACGTATTTCATCAGAAACCCTGATCGCAACCGCAGCGGACAGCCGGAATGATGTGATTACGACACTGGCGGTTCTATGTGCCAGCCTGATTTCTAAGTACAGTAATTGGAATCTGGATGGCTGGATGGGAATTCTGGTCGCACTGTTTATTCTGTATAGCGGCGTGGGTCTGGTAAAGGACACCTTGGATCCGTTATTGGGCAAGGCTCCGGATCCGGCACTGGTAGAACGGATCCAGAAGAAAATAATGTCTTATGAGGGAGTGCTTGGAACACATGATCTGATGATACATGACTATGGTCCGGGACGGTTGTTTGCCAGTGTTCATGTGGAGATGGCAGCAGAAGAGGATCCATTAAAGAGTCATGATATCATTGATACGATCGAGAGGGATTTCCTCGAGCAGGATAATCTGAACATGATCATTCATTACGATCCGATCGTAACTAAGGACGAACAGGTAGGAAATTTAAGAAAATGGCTGAGCAGCCATGTGCAGAAGATAGATGAACGGCTGACGATTCATGATCTCCGGATAATCCCGGGTCAGATGCAGACGAAGATGATTTTTGATTGTGTTGTGCCACATGAGTTTTATATGAGTGATGAGGAGTTAATACAACAGATCCAGGCAATGGTATCGGAAGAATATCCGGGATATCATTGTATGATCACGATCGATAAAGACTTTGCGGCAATGCCACATCAGAAAGAAGGCGGAGAAGCATGAAACTGAGAAAGCCATCTTATTATGACAGGTTTCATTGTATCGGTTCGGCCTGTAGCGATACCTGTTGTGCCAACTGGGAAATCGAGGTGGATGAGGAGTCGGCCGGACGTTATGCGGCTCTTACGGGTGCAATAGGTGAACGCATGAAGCATAATCTGGTTATTGAGGAGAATGAATCCTATTTTGCAATGAATGAGACGCGCAGATGCCCATTTCTGAACCGGGAGAATCTATGCGATCTGATTCTGGAATGCGGTGAAGAGATTCTGTGTGATATCTGCAGAGAGCATCCAAGACATTATGAGTGGTTTGGCGATTATACCGAAGTCGGACTGGGGCTCTGTTGCGAAGAAGCGGAGAGGCTGCTGCTTACGCAGGAAGAACCATTGACATTTCAGGTGGAGGAATCGGAAGGAGAGACTGAGGCTGAGATAGAGGATCAGACAGAAGATCAGTCTTCCTACATTAATCTGTTTTTAAAAGCCAGGGAAACTGCATATTCGATCGTACAGAACCGGGAGATGAAGGTGGAAGACAGGTTGATCCTGCTGCTTCAATACGGAGAAGAATTACAGGAGAGCCTTGACCTGGATGAGTTGGACGCTATGGAACGATCTGCGGCGATATATCAGAATCAGGCATCTGCATTGGCTGCGTGGAAACAGATGCTGCGGATATGCGGAGAACCGGAGCGGTCAGATGCGGGCATGAAGGTATGGCAGCAGATATTTGAGATTTACAGCGGACTGGAGGCATTGAATCCGGACTGGAAATCACAGATGGTACAGATTGCAGAGCAGTTACCGGCCCTGATGGAGCGAAGAGAGTCATGGAAGAATAGCTATGGACAGGCAGAGCGGGATTACGAGAACCTGACTGTGTATTTTCTATACCGATATTTCATGGAGGCACTGTTTGATGGAGACATTCTTGGTAAGATCAAGTTTGCAGTGATAAGCATTCTGGTGATTTATGGTATGGATCTGATGGCATATGAGCAGAAAAGGGATGTACCGGGTGAGAATTCCGGAAAACCGGAGCCGGAATTTGAATTGACAGAGCAACTGGCGGTTATTCGCCGGTATTCCAAGGAAGTGGAGTACTGTACAGAGAATATGGAGCTGCTTTTGAAGGCATGCTGGGAAGAGGAATGCATGAGTACGGAACAGCTGACAGAGGTACTGAAGCTTCTGATGTAATCCGGGAGATATAAAACAGCGGGAAACACCGGTGGCAGCTGAGAGATGAAGAAGTCGGAAAGGTACAGATATGCAGGAAAAGGAAAAGAACAGTACGATATTCTTTGACATGGACGGAACAATCTTAGATACGGAGAAGTATTATCGCCGATATTGGCAGGAGGCAGCCGGAGATTGCGGATATCTGATGACGGATGAACAGGCACTCTCCATGCGGAGTCTCGGAAGACCATATGGCAGACAGCGGATTCAGGAGCTATTTGGCGACACAGACGCATATGACAGGATTCGGAACCGCAGAATGGAACTGATGAATGCGAGACTGGAACGGGATGGAATACCGGTCAAGCCATACGCAAAGGAGGTATTGCAGAAACTGCAGGCAGCCGGTCACAGGCTGGCAGTTGCAACGGCGACGGATCTTATACGCACGGAAGCGTATCTGCAGCAGACCGGTCTTCGGGATTATTTTGAACGAATTATCTGTGCCACAATGGTAGAGCGTGGAAAGCCGGCACCGGATATCTATCTGTATGCCTGCCGGGAGCTTGAAATAGCACCGGAGGAAGCATATGCGGTAGAGGATTCTCCGAATGGTGTGCAGTCGGCCTATGCAGCCGGATGCAGAGTTATCATGGTCCCCGATCAGACACAGCCGGATGCGGAGCTTAAGAAGCTGTTGACGGCACAGGTGACAGACCTGCGAGGTTTGACAGATATTTTTAAGGTGTAAAAACTGGTTCATGGTATAGGCTTGTGTTATACTGTAAAAAATAGAAGCAGATGATACAAGAAAGGGGAACGAAGGATGAAACTGAAAATCGATAATAAGTACATTAAATGGGGACTGACTGCATTTCTGGTAATTGCTGCCGGAATCTGTTTTTACTATCTGATATTTCACGCCTACGATATTATGGAAAATATTAAGTCTATTTCCGGTGTGATTACGCCGATTCTTTCCGGACTGGTCATAGCGTATCTTCTGACTCCGATTTTAAATGAACTTGAAAAGAAGCTACTGACCCCATTATTTGATAAAATGAAGATTAAACCATCACTGAAACGGCAGAAAGCGATTCGGGCGATTTCTATTTTTCTGACAGAAGTACTGGTACTTGTACTGATATATGCCCTGGTTGCAATGCTGGTATCGCAGATCGTTCCGAGTATTCGGGCCATTGTCAGTAATTTTGATGTTTATGTGGCGAATGTTTCTACCTGGCTGAATGATACACTGGAGAATCATCCGGATCTAAAAAATTATGTGATTCCTCAGGTCGATAAGGCATCGGCAGAGCTTGAAAAATGGCTGGAGGATACCGCAACATTGATTGCCAAATCCAGTGAAATCCTGAAGACAGTTTCTTTAAGTATTATCAGTTTTCTGAAAGCAACCTGGAATTTTATTATCGGGTTTATTATTTCTATCTATGTGCTAGCAAGCAAGGAAAAGTTTGCAGACCAGAGCAAGAAGATTCTGTATGCAATGTTTCGCAAGAATGCGGCAAACAGTATTCTGAGATCTGCCCGGTTCGTACACCGTACATTTATCGGGTTCATCAGCGGTAAAGTGCTGGATTCCATTATTATCGGATTGTTGTGCTTTATCGGTACTACGTTTATGGGTACGCCGTATGCGATGCTCGTCAGTGTGATCGTTGGTGTAACGAATGTGATTCCGTTCTTCGGACCGTATCTGGGAGCGATTCCGAGTGCTCTGTTAATTCTGATCGTAGATGTGACCCATCCGCTGAATTGTCTGTATTTTGTCATATTTATATTCCTGTTGCAGCAGTTTGATGGCAATGTACTGGGACCGAAGATTCTCGGAGACTCTACCGGTCTGTCCGGATTCTGGGTAATCTTTGCAATCACGCTGTTTGGCGGCCTGTTCGGTATTCCGGGTATGATCATAGGTGTTCCAACCTTTGCGGTTATCTATGCTGCGGTCCGAAAAATCGTAAATTACAATCTGAACAAGAAGAATCTGCCGCTTAATTCCACTGCATATAGTGATATGGAATGCATTGACGAAGAGGGGAATTTTCAGCCGCGGGTAGAAGTAGTCACGACTCCGAAACGGAAAAGCACATATGCCCTGATTCGGGAGAAGCTGGCTGAGAAAAGAGCGAATGAGAAGAAATCAGAAACGAAAATGACAGAGGGAGCGGCAACGCAGGACGAACAGAAAGCGGATACGGAAGAAAGCAAAGGGAATAAAGAGGAAGAATAAGACCATTCGGTCGTGAAATCAGAATTTTTTAAAATATAAAAAAAGGACTTGACAGAACCTTACATATGAGCAATAATACATATGAACGAATGAACATATGTCAAAACGTTGAAAGGAGAATCAGGATGGCTGAAGAGAAAGAACAGAGCCTTGCAGAGTCTGAAATACTGAAGAAGCTGAAGAATAATCCACCGCCGGATGAGATTCTATATGAGCTGGCAGAATTATTTAAGGTATTCGGAGATTCTACCAGAATTCGAATTCTGTATGTGCTATTTGAGGATGAATTATGCGTAGGCGACATTGCCGAGCTGCTGAATATGAGTCAGTCATCGGTCAGTCATCAGTTAAGAATCTTAAAAGATGCAAAGCTGGTGAAGTTTCGCCGGGAAGGCAAAAGTATTTTCTATGCTCTGGATGATGAGCATGTATATCATATCCTTGAGATGGGTATGGAACACGTAGAAGAATAAAATGGAAAATGGAAAAGGAGATCAAAACTATGAAGAAGACTTATAAGATAGAAGTGGATTGTGCAAACTGTGCATTAAAGATGGAAGATGCAACCAAGGCAGTAGCCGGTGTAGCAGATGCAACCGTAAGCTTTATGACTCAGAAGATGAAGGTAGAGTTTCAGGATGGCGCAGATGAGGCTGCAGTTATGCAGGAAGTAACAAAGGCATGCAAGAAGGTAGAGCCTGACTGCGAAGTGTTTTTATAAAGACATTCAGGTGAACAGGTGATATACCGGGAGGCGAGTATATGACAAAAAAACAGAAGAAAGTATTGTATCGTATTATCATATCGGCCGTTCTTCTGGCTGCACTCATGATCATTACACATTTCATAGAAATGAATGTATGGCTGCAGCTGGTATTATATCTGATTCCGTATGGGATTATCGGATATGATATTTTACGGAAGGCCGGACTTGGTATTTACCATAAGGAGGTATTTGATGAGAACTTCCTGATGGCGGTAGCAACTATTGGTGCTATGGCTCTTGGCGTTGCTAAGGGTGGCGATTTTGCAGAGGGCGTAGCCGTTATGTTGTTCTATCAGATTGGAGAATTATTCCAGTCTTATGCAGTGGGTAAGAGCCGAAAGAGTATTACGGAGCTGATGGATATTCGCCCGGATTTTGCAAACATTGAAGGCGAAAATGGTCTGGAACAGGTAGATCCGGAGGACGTTGCAATCGGTACCGTGATCGTTGTACAGCCGGGAGAACGGGTTCCGATCGATGGCAGAATCGTAGAAGGAACCACGACATTGAATACCAGTGCATTAACCGGTGAGAGCCTTCCGCGGAACGGCAAGGTCGGTGATGAGGTGATCAGCGGCTGTGTGAATATCAGTGGTCTGATCAAGGTGGAGACGACAAAGGAATTCGGCGATTCTACCGTAGCTAAGATATTAGATCTGGTAGAGAATTCCAGCATGAAGAAATCACGGTCCGAGAATTTTATTACCAGATTTGCAAAGGTTTATACTCCGGTAGTCTGTTACAGTGCATTGGTATTGGCAGTATTACCGCCACTTATAAATCTTCTGATCCTGAAGAATCCGGCGAACTGGGGAATCTGGGTATTCCGTGCCCTGACATTCCTGGTTATCAGCTGCCCATGTGCACTGGTAATCTCCGTACCGCTTAGTTTCTTTGGCGGGATCGGCGGAGCTTCCGCAAGAGGTGTACTGGTAAAGGGCTCCAGTTATCTGGAAATCCTGTCCAAGGTTAAGTATATGGTCTTTGATAAGACCGGTACGCTGACAAAGGGTGTGTTCCAGGTGACACAGATCCATCCTGCCGGGCAGGGGAAGGAAGAGGAGCTGCTTTCTTATGCGGCACATGCGGAAAGCTATTCCAACCATCCGATCAGCCGGAGCTTAAAGGAAGCATATGGAAAGGAAATCAACAGCCAGTCGGTTACCGATGTTGAGGAGATTGGCGGACACGGTGTCAAGGCCAAGGTCAATGGTAAGGTGGTAGCGGCCGGTAATCAGAAGCTGATGAAGCAGTTGAACTTAGATGTACCGGAACCGGAAGCAGTCGGAACGATTGTTCATGTAGCGGTGGATGGTGTCTATGCCGGATACATTCTGATCAACGATGTGATCAAAGAGCATTCCAAGGAAGCAATTACAGGCCTGAAGGAAGCAGGTATCAGGAAGACGATCATGCTGACCGGTGACGGACATAAGGTAGCAGATGCCGTTGCAAAGGAGCTTGGCCTGGATGAGGTATACAGTGAATTACTTCCCGCAGATAAGGTGGATCGTGTAGAGGCCTTGATTGCGGAAAAGGGCGAGAACGAGAAGCTGGCATTTGTCGGTGATGGTATCAATGATGCACCGGTTTTATCGAGAGCGGACATTGGAATTGCCATGGGTGCACTTGGTTCTGATGCGGCGATCGAAGCGGCAGATATTGTCCTGATGGATGATGATCCGGAGAAAATCGCACTTGCCATGAAGATCTCCAGAAAGACACTGCGGATCGTATATCAGAATATCGTATTTGCCCTGATCGTAAAGGCAGCCTGTCTGTTACTCAGTCCGTTTGGTCTGATCAATATGTGGATTGCAATCTTTGCAGATGTAGGTGTTATGGTACTGGCAGTCTTAAATGCAACCCGTGCACTCCGGACGAAAGGTCTGTAACCGGAATCTGTTGCAGTACAAATAAATAAGAATGAGGATTCCCCTTAGACGGATATGAGAAATGTCTGTTTAAGGGGAAATTTTTTTAAATACTGCTTGACACATGATACTATGCGATATATAGTATTGCGCATAAGGAGGTATCAGAATGGATATTCAGTTAAAACGCGGACTTCTTGAAGTATGTGTGTTAAGCGCCTTATTACAGGAAGATTCCTATGGATATAAGATCATTAAAGACTTACAGCCCTGTATTGAGATATCGGAATCTACATTGTATCCCATATTACGGCGGCTGGAGGCAGCCGGAGCATTGAATGTATATTCCGCAGAGCACAATGGACGATTGCGGAAGTATTATCGGATCACAGATACGGGCCGGCAGAAGATTCAGGATTTTCTGGATGAGTGGAAAGATATTATGAGTGTGTATGAGTACATAGAAGGGAAGATGAAAGCATGACCAAAGCAGAGTTTTTAAATGAATTAAAGAACCGGATTGCAGAATATCCTTCCGAAGAAACGAATCAGTCCGTAGAATATTATTCGGAGATGATTGATGATCGGATGGAAGACGGAATGTCGGAGCCGGAAGCGGTTGCATCTATGGGGAAGGTGGAAGAGATTGCTCAGCAGATCAAAGAGGAGCTACCGCTGACGACACTGGTTAAGTATAAGACGAAGGAGAAAACAAAAGGAAAGTATCTTCCGGTATGGGCAATCATCCTGCTGATCCTGGGATTCCCGCTATGGGGTGGATTAGCTATTACAATATTGTGTGTGCTATTGGGACTCTATGCTGTAATCTGGAGTATTGATATAGCAATCTGGTCACTGGTACTTGCATTTGCATGTATTGGCCTGGTCGGAATAACCGGTTTCGTCGTATCTGTGATACATGGGGCAGTCGGTTCTGCATTGTTCTATCTGGGAATCGGTCTGGCAGGAGTTGGTCTTGGTATTTTTCTGTTCCTTGGTATCCTGCTGTTGACAAAAGGATTATGCCACGGAACCGGATGGTGTTTTCGGCAATTAAAAAAAGCAATCATCGGATAGGAGGCAGGGACTATGAAGCGTATTATAAAAGTATTAATTCTGGCAGGTGTATTATTGTTTCTGGGACTTATGATCATGATGGTCGGGATTGGGTTTATCCTGGGTGATAGTAACCATCATAGAAATATGACAGATAATATTCCGGATGTAGAGGAAACTGTGAAATATGAAACGAAGACATTTACAGCAGAAGCTGAGGATATCCAAAAGCTTGTACTGGATCTGACCGAAGAGGATGTTCAGATCATGCCGGCGGAAGGAGAGGAGATTACAGTAGAATATGTAGATCTGACCGATGATCCGCAATATGTAGTCAAGAGTGAGAACGGCGTCTTAAAAATCGGGCGGAAGAGTACAGAGATTACAGGAAATATAATCCTTATGCCTCCGGTGTTGACAAAGGATAATTTTAAGTTTGATAGGGAAAACGGACAGAGGTATCAATATGGTGATATCGTAGTCCGTATCCCGGAGAGCTATACAGGAGATTATGACATGAGTTACACCTCCGGTTCTGTAGATGTGGAGGATATACATGTTACAGGCGGAATGGAATTTGATCTGACCTCCGGTGCGGTAAGAATTGATAATGTGACCGGGGCACAGGATTTAAGTGTGGACCTGACCTCCGGAGAGGTTCAGGTGCGTAATGCATCCTTCGATGGAAATCTGTATGTGAATTCTACCAGCGGAGATATATCCCTGACGGCGACTAAGATAGGCGGCGACCTGGATGTAGATGCTACTTCCGGTAATTGCTATGCGGATCAGCTCACAGTCAAAGGAAGTATAGGTGCAGATCTGACCTCCGGAGATATCTATATGGAAGATCTGACACTGGAAACTGCGATTGAAGTGTCCGGAACCTCTGGTAATGTCCATGTTTCTCTGACAGATGGAATGAAAGAATATACGGTGAGGACGGATACGGTATCTGGCAGTTGTAATCTGCCAACAGATTATAGTGGCGGAGCGAAGAGAATCTCAGTTAGTACAACATCCGGAGACATTGATTTTCAATTTATGATACAAGAGTAGAAGAGCAAAAGAATAGAAGAACAGCCCCTGATTCGTCAGGGGCTGTTCTTCTGTAAATGACATATCCGGATAAGGCGATACAATATCCAGGTATTCAGATAAAGCTGACCGGTTTCCAGAAAGAGGTTCCGAGCTTAAAGGTTTCCTGAAGGGAACAGGCCTTATCTGCAACGCAGATAATCCATGCCTCTTTATACCTTGGCGGCTTCGGTGTCAGTGGAAACATATGCTTGCACACAATATCCTGCTCAATGCGATTCAGTTCAAAGTCGCGCATGGCATTTTCGCAGGCGATTCTCGGATGATGAAATCCGTGCAGCTTTGCACGTACTTCTTTATTATGCCAGTCATACAGATAATAATCATGTAACAGGGCTCCGCGAACCAGAGACCGCATATCAACATCCAGATTAAATTTGGAAGCAATAATAATGCTTCGGTAAGCAACGGATATACAATGCTGATACAGTGTGGTAGTGCCATGCTGTATAAAATCCTTATTTTCTGTAAAACGCGAGTGTTTTAAATTCCGAATCTCCTCGTGAAGGATCCGGATACCATCTTCTAATTTTTGACGATTCATTCTTACACCTCATATACTATAGTTACATACATCTAACTATTTATTAGCATACTCAATTTTTGCAAAAACTGCAATAGGAAATTATGATGATTTTTCTGTCTTTTTTCTGTCTGATTGAAAGTTTTCAGATGAAAGGGAGAGGGGAGTCCCGCAATGCAGGTGGTAACTGGGGGGGGTGCGACTACTGTCCCGCAATACAGGCAGCAGTGCAGGACGCGCTCTCGCTCAAATCGGAACATAGCGGCACATAAGATGCCAAAGGACGGCATCTAAGTGCCAATGTTCCTACATGGTCCTGCCACTTGCTCCTGTATCTTGGGACTGAGCCGGCATGTACAGTTTTAGTATCTGGTATGTGCGGGACTGGCGAGGCATGCGCAGCTGACAGCGTTCGGAGCGAATGATGATTCTATGAAGGGGCGTTTGCACCCGCCGGTACTTAATGAGTGCGGAGCA
>ERZ1034998.131-NODE-131-length-49601-cov-33.183748_pt1 | contig 49601 bp, 51 predicted proteins | sample MGYA00520621_ERZ1034998 | MGnify/ENA primary metagenome ERZ1034998 (study PRJEB33766, sample SAMN09781748) | gut metagenome | biome: gut microbiome | host: Homo sapiens | place: Madagascar | study: EMG produced TPA metagenomics assembly of the PRJNA485056 data... | reverse complement strand
GACTTTTACCGGCAGACGGTCGAGCCCGATTGAAGTGATAACCGGGCTCTGGAGTAGGTTGATTACTGCTTGTCTGCCTTGTAGATTTTAGCGCGGCTGACAAGCTCGGTGTTCTGGCCTGCATAGGTCAGGATCATGCAACGGATCAGCGCGTCAACGCACTTGTTCTCGTTGGCAATGGTCGCCTTGAAGACCTTGCCGTTGACGAGATAGTCGTTGATGGCAACAAGATTCCGACGATAGAGTTTGAGAGTCTTACCGTCAACGAGTCCGGAGAACTGAGGGCAGAGAGCGAGAGCGGCGACGTTCATTTCGTCTTCGAGCTTGTTTGCGCTCGGGATTTTGCCGTCGGGGAAAAGCTCCTTGCGGGCAGACTCCGAGAGCGCGAGTTTCGCGACTCCGAGATCCTGAGCCTTGTTGACGGCAAACTTCCAATAGAATTTCTTGATAGCGGTCATCCAGCCGTTCTCGGTCATGGTCGCGCCGGAGTGAGTCTCCGAGAACGCCGTGAAGACGATAGCGAACGGAACGACGGTCATGTCGCCCTGAATGCAGCTATGGGTAGTCTTACCCTTAGTGGTCTTCTTGGTGACCTTGAACGGCTGATAAGTACCGTCCGAGAGGAACAGTCTCCATGCGGATTCAGCGTCCGCGCCGGAGACGATGTTGAGGATAGAGACAGCGATCTCGCGGGAGTTGACGTCGTCGACAATCTTCTGAGCGTCTTCGAGGGCCTTTTCGACCTCAGCGACGGATTCCGACGAGTCGGCGGTCTTAAGGAGCGCGTCGATGTCCGCGATGTTTGCGGCGAGCTTGGAGGACGCCATAAGAGCGTCAAAAGTAGGACGAGCGTTGACAGAGGTAGTTTCGATAGTTTTTTTCATGGTAATTCCTTCCCCGGTTTATGGTTTACCGGAAACCGTCAAATTTTCTGCGACTTTTCAGCGCATATAACCGGACTCGAACGACGTGTGAAGGTGTAATTCGAGCCCAATATACAAGCTGAAACAAGTTGTCATGTTGTGTTTGTAACCGCGCAAATATACCTTTATCGCATTTTGCGCGCTATCCATTTCGAGCCGTCGCGCTCTCAGAATACACCACCGAACCTACCGTCTATATCAGACGCTCTCAGACTTGACTAGTGCAGAGCGTCCTAGTGGGCATAGCTTGCCAAGGCTATACCGACAATCCCGACCGCGACCCTCTGGATTTATGCGGATTTACGGGACTTGACCCTTCAATTCGGATTTTTCGCGCAGTTCACCCTATGTGATAGTGGTATCCCACCGGATGAACGTTAGCGTGATGGATGGTATATCGCCGGAGTCCGCGCGTATCGGCCGCTTTTTTGAACATAAACAAGTTCTGATTCGGCCGCCACTGCCGGAAAGCATAGATATACATTTGTCAAAGAGCCGCGCTTTTTCGACCGCGCAAAGGTCACGTATGGACACGTCGAACCAGAGCCCGACCCGATGCCCGTCGGGGAACCCCGCCGTTCATCGTGGTTCTATTATATCATACCCTGCCGGATTTGTCAAGGGGTTTTTGAAAAGTTTTTTGAGTTTGTAAGATGTTCTAGTTTGTTTTAGTTCGTGAGGTGCTGGTTTGTATAATTCGACGAAAACAGCTGAAAATATTAAGATATTGTGTATCAAAAAAGGCATAACTGTTAAACAACTGTCAGAAATTTCCGGTGTTGGTCGAGATTTGGCATCGGAGGTAAAGAATGGAAAGACTACTAGTATTTACCATTTTTGTAAAATAGCAGACGCTTTAGGTGTAACATTAGATGAACTGGTAGATAATTCCAATTCTGTTAAAATTTGACATTCGGCTTTTTTATATATAATAAGGAAGGAATTTTTTCGCGGCTCGACGGCCTCGGTATCCGCTTTAGTTCAGAAAAGTTGAACAGTAACCGACTGGTTTAGTAGGTTGAAGAGCAAGCCGAGGATGAAGGTCTGGATATGGGATGAAGTGGTCGAGGGATGAGAGAATGCGGTCGAGTGATTGGATAGTTGTGAATTATTTGTCAGAAAGAAACGCCCGAGGCAGTGTGAACGACGGCCGAGGATGTATAGTGAGTGTTATATAACGGACGTTGTACAACGTGCGTTGCAGAATGGAGGGATATATAACAGGTGTTATGCAACACGTGTTGCAGTACAAATGTTACAAAATGTTAACTTTTGTGAATTTTAACATAATTGATAGCGTGCTATTGATTTTGCCGCCTTTGGTCAAAATCGGGCAAGGGGGTTAATTTCCATTTTTTCCATATTCTGGAAATCGCCGGACGGATGGTGTTGATCCTCACTCACACCTTGCCTTTTACCCTCCCTTCCCTCCACACGTTCACATAAAATTTACTCACAGCTTTTCCACAGGGTTTTCCACATGCTGTGAGTTCGATATTTGGAGCTGGTCTTCGGATCGGCTCTTTCTTTTTTGCTCACGTTCATGCTTGATTCATCATTATAGAAAGGTTTTTTGTAGATATTAACCTTAATTTACATTTGTTTTCGGGCTTTTCTCTTGACTTTTGCACAAATTTGTGGTATAATATTATACGTAAGATACAGCGGGACGATCGAACCGGGGTGTGTTTCCATCACAGTCTCAGAGCTGCGACTCGGGTATTTTCCGGACTGATAACAGGCTGGATTTTTGCGAGCAGACCTTACATATCCACGTCCCCGGCTGCGATTGTCTCTTTCCGAACCACATTTACATGAAAGGAATTGCCTATGAACACTTCGAATTTCGCACACAACGACTATACCGTCTCCATCGACTACACGGCTCTCGCAAAGTCGATCATCCATAATGAGGGATCGCGCGTCGACTACGAGGCTCTCGCAAAGGCGCTGCTCAACGAGGCTTCACGTTCTCCGGTCGCTCCCCAGAAGAGAACCCGCAAGCAGCCTCCGGTCCGCATCGGGGATGACGGTACTTACGCTGACCATACAATGAAGCCCATCAAGGATCCCGCCGACATCGCTAAGATCAGACACTACTATCTCGACCGCAAGCTTTACAATGACCACATGCTCTTCGTTCTCGGCATATCGGTCGGACTTCGCGTCTCTGACCTTCTGGTCTTACGGTTCATCGATGTGATGGACGAGAACCTGAATTTCCGCGACTCCATTATGGTTCCCGAGAAGAAGACGTACAAGAAGCGTTACTTCGCTCTCTCCGAAGTCGCGAAAGATTCGATCCGCCTCTACATAAGTGAGGAGCTTCACGGTCGGTTCTCGCTTGACGACTACCTCTTCCCTTTCCGCAGAGACGCGTTCAACCGTGAGAGTCCCACTATCAATCCACGCACGGTCCGTTACATTCTGGAGAACGCCTTCAAGGCTTGCGGAATCACTCTCAAGCCCGGAACTCACACCCTCCGCAAAACCTTCGCTTATCATGTCCTTACCGGCACGAACAATCCGGTTGAGAGGGCGCGCAGACTCGAAGTTCTCCAGCATATGCTCGGACATTCGACTCCTCTGATCACTCTGGCTTACGCAGGAATCACCCGTGATGAAGAGGCTGATATCTACAAGAACCTCGACTTTGGCATCAAGCCTGTCCTTACGCAGGATGAACCGCTTGACGCTCCGGTCTATCCGACTGACGCGGAGTAATCCCCCTTATATTAACTAACGATACGCAGAGACTTCATTCAGTGGCACAGGCTTCACGGTTGATTTTTCCGGAGGAAAAACACTGTTCCCTTCTTCATTCACGTACACACTGAATTCAGAGCGGGAACTTCGGTCTTCGACATTGCAATCACCCGGGTGTGATTCTCATTACAGAGCAATGCTTTTCCCTTTTATATATAAACTGACGGCTGCCGGGAACTTCACCTCAGCGTAATTCGTTTCCCTGATTTTCCCGGGAGGGAAAAGAAGAAAAAGCTGACGATCACCTTACACCAAGGTTCAGAGCGATCACTTCAGACTCCTGTCTGAAGCTGACGATACGCACAAAGCTTCACCCAGAACGACTCACGAGGGATTCACACCGAAAAAAGAAAAAGAAAAACCGGAATATGCCGATAACCGAAGAATCGGGCGTGACACTTCATCCTTATTATTGTACGGTCTGAAATGACCTTATTTTCCGGTCTTGCTATTACCTCTTGACGCCCTTGCTCAATTGACCTTGTTGGAATTCTCGTTGGAGCTCGATTGAATTTTTGACCTTACAACAAGCTCTCTTCCGGACTTGTCCGGCGCGCTGACTTCATCCATCATATTTTGGTTGTACGGTCTTTTCAGTTTCTCTTTTTATATTTCTATTTCGCGAAAGCTCCGGTTTTCCGGTTCTTCCGCGCCTCTCGCTCCGCCGGGGCTGAGCTGCGCGAGAGGCGGACAATGGTTATCTCGTCGCTTTCTTATGTATGGGGTATGGCGTTGTTGCTATTACCATTTACTGATTATTTTCTTCAAAGTACTTGACAAACAGCGCTAATTGTGATATAATAGTATTACCCTTATCAGGCGTTAATTTTTCGCTCCGCTATTACCACTTACTTATCAATATTTCAAATCATTCATTCTTGAGGTTTTAATAACTCGCATGATTCCCGGTAATATGAAGGTTATAATCAGACGGAAACATGATTACCACGAAGAACGAGAAAAGGATTCTGGATGTACGGCGAGTGATATGAAAATATCCAATAGTTTATTAGTAAAAAGAAGTCAGGTTTTTGGCGCACTTCAGGCTGATAGACTTAAATAGCAGCCGGTCCAGAATGCCCGAGAAAGCCCCTTGCAGTCAAGGAAAAATGCCATTTTTACCCACCTGTGGAATGACGGAAATTTGAATCGAAAACAGGAAAGAATGACGAAAAAATCAAAAATATTAACCGCCAGAATGACGGAAATGAAAGGAATGTGATTTTATGACAAATGACAGCGACGTGCAGGTCGTAAGAAACCGATACGGAGAAGATGTTATGATGAAGGATGGACGTGAGGTGATATGGATCAAAACTAATCCGATTACTGGCGAGGTAGGCGGAGAATTATTCGTAGGCACTTCATATCAGGATTCGATGAGTGGCGATGTAAAACGCGAATATGCCCAGCGCAGCGAAAGGTACTCCGAATACGGTTCATTTACCAAGCTGCTTTATGAACCCGGGAAGCCTTTGGACATCGGCTTATCCGGCGCGAATGTAGCCCGCGCCCTTTACCTGAGTACGTACATTGACTACGATGGCGTGCTTTTCCGGGAATGCAAATCGGGTATCAGCGCGATTACCAAGAATGAATGCAGGCAGATACTCGGGTTGAACGATGACACGTTTTTGGATTTCTGGAACAGTGCCATTAACAGCAGGGTTATAACTGTCCATGATCGAAAAATCATCCTGAATCGCAACTGCTTTATTCGCGGGAAAACACCACACGACAAGGCTTTTGTCCGCATCGGACACGAAGGAATGCGTGGGTTGTACGAATCGTGTAACGATCCCCGTAAACACAAGCTCATCTCGTACATATTCGATCTGATTCCGATTATGAATCGCTCGTATGGGGTACTCTGCGAGAATCCGGACGAGAGATTCCGTAGTCATGTGCGACCCGCGACTGTCGGTACACTGTCCGATGTGATGGGTTACGATAAATCGAACATAAGGCGAATAATGAAGTCGCTGACCAATCTCCGGCTCCAGTTCCGCTCGCAGAAAGACGTTCCGGCGTTATGCGAGATACCGAAGGGTATCTACGGTACTAAGAAGGCTTACATAATCAATCCCCGTATCTGCTGTGCGGCATCCAGTCATATGGCAATCGAAAACGAGATTGCGACATATTCGGATTCGCGGGATATGGGCGATGCAGTATAAATACTGACGCTGTCAAAATATCCGCAGATACTGCGGTAATAATATATTGAAAGGAGTTTGCTTATGTCAAACTTATACTCTGACCATCCTCCCGTGAATTGCAAGGTTGCCGAAAACGCTCCACCGTCGAAATACGTTGCCATCGAAAAGGTTTCCGGTAAGCGGTCGATGGTCAACACGAAGAACTACACACTCGCATCCGCTCTGCCGATCACGATGGATGATGTGTATGGACCGTCGGTCTATTTCTTCTACGTTCCGGGGCATGACTTCCCTCTCCACATCTCGCTAAGAAACCTGTCGCGACTGTTCTTCGCTGTGACTTATCTCGGGCAGAAGGGCTACCTTGTTCCAAAGGCAAGCACAATGAAGCCGATGACCGAACAGGAGCTACAGAAGGCTATGTGTCTGGGTGAGTTGGATTTCGCGGAGTTCTGCGATGAGCTGTTGTCCTACGGAGTGTTCCGGCGCGGACGCACAATCACCGGCGACTATGCCATATTCGTTGATGAAACCCTCTTCTGCTGTGGCGGCTACCCTTACTATGGAGTATGTGTGCGGCTGAATATCAACGGCATCCGGGCGTTATACAAGAAGTACAGTGATCAACCGGAGCTGATGGCTCATGTGTTCAGGGCTATGGTTTACACCTCTGTGTACTGGAACCGGATATGCGAACACCCAACATATGAGCCGTACATATATCTCGAACACAAGATTGCGGCTGAGTTCGTATGGAAACTCGGTGCTGCCAGTGTAGACGAGCTGGCGGCGATGGAGTTTGCACTGAAGTCGCGCAAGTACAAAGTGTTCACGTTCGAAGATCGTGATGACGGTAAGACGGAGATTATGATAAATCCCATGATCTTCTGTACGAACCGCAGCTACTACGACAACTTCGATAGTGACCATGGTAGGAACAAGGTTCTGGTTGTGATTCAGCAGTCACCGAAACGGGATGTTCCGCCACTACCGCGAGACTCGTTGAGCTTCGAGAAAATGCCGCCTGACCTGCGGGCAAAAATTGAAGCCAGCCGCAAAGAGCGCGAGAACATATGCTACGAGTGCAATGATCTCTTATGAAAGCTCAGTTTTGAGGAGGTAAACAATGAGGAAAATGATATACCAGAAGACGTACCATCTCTGTGTCGCGAAGACCGAGATTCAGGATGACTCGGAGTACAGGTGGTATTACGGCGATGATTCTGATATGGACGGCAACTACAAAGAGTTTAACACATTTGACGAGTTCTGGGTGTGGGCGGGTGACGGCAATCGACCGTTCTTCCATGGTGATGTGACTCAGTGGCATTCTATCTTCAGTGACAAGAAGCGGTGGATTCGTGTCGGCTTTATAAAGGTGACGAATGTGACACCGGAGAATTTCAGAGGCGCGGTACTGCATGAGTCGTATGATGAGGTTGTCGCGCCGACAATGGAGGAGCTGCGCAGACATCTGAGCGCGGATGATCTGTGCAAGTATCTGTACGATAAGTTTATGGAGGTAAAGGAAAGGAGAGAAAACAGTTATGGTGATTAACAGAGAGCTTTATAGGAGCAACGACCATGTGAAGTTCATCTCGTACACGGGCAGGTTTCCGAATCTGTGCCGGGGTATCCTGACGCTGGAGATTGACGGTGAAAGGCATACGTTCGGGACTAAATTCAGGTATCAATCAGATAATCCGGAATTTGAACGATTCTGGGAGTCCGGAGGGGATGCCATAGATGACGACAATGTATGGACCGGCGAGTGGAGGATCGACTGGAAGTCGCTTCCGGAACAGTTCCGCAGGTACGCGGATGAGATCGACCGGGTGTTCAATGAGAACGTGGAATATGGGTGCTGCGGAGGGTGTACATGAGTGTGCTGGTATGGCTTTCAGTTATCATGTCGGTGGTTGCGCTTGTCGGAGTCAGACTTCTTCTGCGTGCGTGGAGCATTAACAATGATGAGATCATGGAGATAATTAAGAGGCTGCGTGAATTGACGGAGATAGCACAATTGCTCAATCAGCGAATTGATGAATTACAGAAAGCGGTGGAGATAATTAAGAGGCTGCGTGAATCGGTGGAGATAGCACAAATGCTCAATCAACGAATTGATGAATTACAGAAAGAGGTGGAGAGAGATGATGGACGCGGTGGAGTTTATCATGAAACGCGAAAGAATGTGTAAGCCCAACATTGCTCATTGCAAATCTTGTCCCGTGGACATTGAGATAAGAAAACGAGGACTCGAAACAACGTGTTATAATTTCCAGGTTACTTATCCCAAGACGTTTGTCGAAATTGTGGAGCAGTGGAATAAGGAGCATCCGAGGAAGACGAGACAGTCGGAGTTCCTGAAGATGTTCCCTGACGCTAAGGTTTTTAAGGGAACGTTAGCTATCAATCCATGTGTAGTGGTTAATTCGTTACTTAATACAGAGGAGTGTCATATGCTTGACCAAGAGGGGAATCTGGGTTGTTACAAATGTCGCGAAAAATTCTGGAGCGAGGAGGTGGATGATGGGCATGATTAAGTTTATTCTGATCAACGATGATGAGCGAGAGGAGGAGTATTTACGGAAGTATCCGAAGCTGGTTCAAAAGATACCGTTTGATGACGATGGCGAGGAGAACGCGTTGTTCATGGCGAGGTTTGAGTCCCTTGATGAGTTCGGGAGATTTACCGATGATGTGATACAGGATGGCAGTGTGGAGATATATCGTCCGGATCCCGCGGATGCTGTCGCGGCAACCATAGGCGAGGGCGCGCCGATTTTGTCGCTATACGATAAGCACGTAGAAATCAATTGGGACGCATGGAAAGAGTTATTGGAAATCAATCGAAAACCCGAGTGAGTTTTCTCGGGTGATGAGATAAGAGAAATGGAGTACGTATGACGAATTTCGAGAAGATCAAGGCGATGAGCAAGGATGAGCTTACGGAGTGGATTTATGAAAACCGCCGGAGCGTGAATTTAACAGAACAGGCATTGGCAGACTGGTTTTGTGGTCTTTGCATTCAGGAGACCAGTAAATATCCGGGTGATGAGCAGGAGTCACAGGGGCAATGGTGCAAGTTCCATGATGGACGATGTATGGTTGGGAATCAAGCGATGAAGCCGTTCACGTGCGAGGGTACGATAAGAGCGTGGCTTGATAAGGAGGCGGTCGAGAATGGCTGAGACTTCGTATGAGTACTTCACAGAGGACAAGCTCGCGGTTATCTCTACGAACGAGAAGCGGATTGTGAATCAGGTGCTGCGGCTGGCACAGGAGCGTCCGGAGGATGTGGTGATTCAGTTCCTGCCGGAGAAGAACGGCGGCGTACTGGTGGCGAAAGTGCCGAGGAGCTGGATCAAGAAGCCTTCTCCGCCGAGAGTCGTCAGTGACGAGCAGCGGGCGCGGATGTCGGAACAATTCAAAAATCGCGTCAGGAATCAAAGTCCTCACGGAGAATTTCAGTCAGGAAGCGGCGAAGAGGGCGAGGACGAGTAAATAGTCGTCCGAAATTTCGGGCAATTCTGGACGAAAATTTGTCGTGTGGAGTCGGGGTAAAAATAACCCGCCGTTCTGGCGGGGTTGGAGGTATGAAATGTACGAATACTTATTAGTTTACATGATCATGTATAAGAACGGAAACTATGGTTTCCTTAACCAGTCGCTGAGGCAGGCGATACCGTTCCATCTTAACGAGGTGGAGACCTTCACGGAGCGCGTTATTGAGTCGCAGGATGATGTGACTAACGCGATTCTGATCAATGTTATCGAATTCGGGAAGAAGGGTTTAGGATGAGCAGAAAGAAGGAGATTGAGAATTTTCTCGCGAGGTTTCACTCGTCAGATGATGTGGATGAGGTGTTCACGCGGGGGTGCTGCTACTGGTTCGCGGTGATCATGGCGATGCGGTTCAACTCGCCGATTATGTACAGTCCGGTAGATAACCACTTTACGGTGCGTATACATGGCAGGCTATACGATATTACAGGGGACGTGACCGAGAAGTACCCGGACAGCGTGAGATGGCGCGATTATGTGACGTTCGACCCGAGCGATTTCAAGCGGATTGTGCGGGACTGCGTGCTGTTCTGAGGGTCCTGCATACAAGTTACAAGAAAATATACACATACGTATATTTTATGTGCAATAAATAAAAGGAGAATTGATTATGGAAAACAACAAGATTCAGGCGTTCAACAACGAGGAGTTCGGAGAGGTCAGGACGATTATGGTGAGCGGCGAGCCGTGGTTTGTGGGCAAGGATGTGGCTGTCGCGCTCGGGTACACGAATCCGAGCAAGGCACTGGCTGACCATGTTGACGATGAAGACAAGCTCAATAACGAATCGTTATCGAGTCTCGGGCAGCGTGGAGGATGGCTCATCAACGAATCCGGACTCTACTCCCTCGTTATGTCGAGCAAGCTGCCGGATGCCCGCAAGTTCAAGCGTTGGGTGACCGGTACGGTGCTTCCCGCTATCCGCAAGACCGGAGGATATATTCAGGGCGAGGAGACGATGAGTGACGATGACCTCATTGCCCGCGCGCTTGTTATGGCTCAGAAGAAGATCGAGCTTCGCGAAAAGGAGCTGCGCGAGAAGGACGAGCTTCTGGAGCTTCAGAAGCCGAAGGTCGAGTTCGCCGATCACGTGACCGACTCGGAAAACGCCATTGACATGGGAACTTTCGCGAAGTATATTCAGAAAGCCGGGATTGACATGGGGCGCAACACGCTGTTCAGGTGGCTCCGGGGTCAGGGCATCCTGATGGAGAACAATGTACCGTATCAGAGATACCTTGATCTCGGTTGGTTCAGGGTGGTCGAGATGGTTTACAGCACGCCGAACAATAAGTACACCACTTCGAAGACGCTTGTCACCGGAAAGGGTCAGGTGTCCCTTGTGAGATACATAAGAAAGTACTATGTGAAGGAGGCGGTCTGATGCCTGTTAAGGGAGTCTATATCCCTCAGATCGACGCGAAGGATCTCTGGATTTCGAATTACGCGAAGCCGGACGCGGAGGGGTATTCCCTCCTCGACCGGAACGGCAGCATGAACAAGCGGCGTTACAAGGCGGTGTTCGACTACAGTCTCGATCTCATGCAGCTCCGCGACGTTTACCGCAAGGCTTACCGGAACAACCGATTCTCTTTCATCGAGGACACGAAGAGCGGGCGGAAGGAATACTGCGACCGTATCATCAACGTGACCTTCGATTACAGCGTCAAGGAGTGGAATCGTCATGGCAAGGATACTTACATAAAACTTGGGTTTCGTGGTCCTGAGCTGACGTGGGAGGATGGGCTCGGACGCACCGCGGAGGGCGTGGTCGCCGGCGTGAAGGTGAACACTCCGGTCAATATCCCAACAGAGGTTGACAAGCGGGCTTTCGGGTACAATCCCGAGAAGATGGTCTATGAGGCGAAGACGAATATTCCCTGTGTACAGGGTGTGGACTCGATCCGCCGGAAGCTGTACACGGATGGGTTCTACTGCAACGGGACGAAGTTCATACGATGGAAGAGGTCGGCGGGCAGCGCGCGGGTCGGCAAGTGCATGTTCATTGATGAGCGGCTTTACTCGAGAATGCACACGTGGGAGATGTGCGGGCTGGAGATTTACAACGGAGACAAGGTCGATCTCGCTGCCCTGCAATCCTATATTTCGCTGACGATGAGCAGCATTATCGGGACGATTGAGCTTCGCCCGGAGAACTTCCTTGTTATTGACGATTTCGATTCGGTGTTCACCGAGGACTGCATCAACGTGACCGAGAAGAACGGAAAGCTGCACGCGGAAGAAGGTCCGGTTGAGATACGGAACACGATCTGGGACGGTCAGAGTCTCATTGACATATCGGCTATGGGGCAGTTCGCCGACAAGGGCATGATACTGCTGCGGAATCGGTTCTTCAAGTCATGCGCGTTCAACTGTAATCTTCAAGAGTGGTTCAGGGACAACGGGATTACCGAGGTTTCGCAGCTTGGTGGCAGAACCACGGCGAAGAGCGTTGAGGAAATCAAGATCGTGACGACTCCGAGCAGTATCAAGTATCTGAAATTCGGGTCGCTTGAGAAGTGGTTTTCCCTGCTCTATCCGCTGTTCGGTGTGGTCAAGTACGAGAAGCCGACACATTATCTCGGCGGGAAGCTTGTACAGGCGCACTACCAGCTCATCAACTCGATACAGCTCGAACGCGAGGATATTGAGGAGCTTCTGAAGCCGACCTTCGATTTTCTTGACCTCTGCCGGGACAAGCCGTCCGTTTTGAAGCACTGGATCAAGTACCGACCGCAGGAGCTTACGGATGAGCCGATGCTCTCGAAGAACGATGTGATCTACAAGCTGATGTCGGTGAATGGGCGGTTCTACAAGACGAAGCTGTACAACGAGTTCAAGTGCGACTTCATCCGGTCGTTCATCAAGAACGCGAAATGCGGGCATATCTACATCGAGGGCAACTATTCGGTGCTGTGCGGAAATCCGATGGAGATGCTTCTTGCCGCTATCGGCAGGTTTGACGGGACGCGGGTGGTCGGCAAGAACTGCGTGTACAGTAAGAGGTTTGCGTGGGGCGAGACGCTGCTCGGGTCGCGGAGTCCGCATATAACCGCGTCGAATGTTCTGATTACGGTGAATGAGCGAAACGAGTTGATCGAGCGGTATATGAACGCTACGGAGCAGATTGTTTATGTGAATTCGATCGGCGAAAACATCTTGCAGCGATGTGCCGGAGCCGATTTTGACAGTGACTCTGTTTTGCTAACTAATAATTCGACTCTGATCCGCGCCGCCTCGAGAACGAGCGAGATATTCAAGGTGGCTATATATAATGTTGAGGGCAAGAAGACGCCGAGGTATTATACCACTGAGGATATGACTGATCTGGATATTAAGACGAGCAAGAACTTGATTGGCGAGATTGATTTTTATGGTCTCGGCGTACAGGAATGTGCGTGAAAATTGACGTATTGAATTGCTGGGACGGCATAAAGCCCATGTGCCAAAGCGAATGGATGAAACAAGCCAATACGTGATGGTGGCGAAAGCAGAAAAAAGACATGGGATGGTGTATGGTTAAATCCTAAACACCGGAATCTGTTGCTGATTCTAATTTGAAGGAGGTGAGAATGTGAATAGTTATTACGAAAAAGATGGTTACATGGTCGGTATTTGTAGCGATGGAACGGAGTTCATATTTGACAAAGAAAAGTATGATATTGTCAGCCAGTGGAACTGGATGCACCATAATAAGAGTATTGATGGTGCGCGTGGTAAGGATCGTATTTCGCTTGCAAAGCTGGTGACTGGATATCGTGGTCGCCATCCTATACATCTGAGGCAAAAGGGATTCGATTTTCGTCTCAGTAATCTGTTTGCGGATAACGTATATACCGATATGGGCGATTATTACAGTGTTGAGACCATATCTGGTGTATGCTTCTATATCGACAAGGAAGATGAACCGCGTGTACATAAATATGTATGGTATCTTAACTCGCAGGGGTATCCAGAGGTAAGAGATCATGGCAAGGTAATTCGGTTACACCGATACATTATGAATATGGATGAGCCTTTTACATACGACAGAGTGGTCGATCATATTGACCGTAACCCGCTGAACAACCGGAAGAGCAACCTGAGAATAGTCAGTCAGGCAGTGAATACACGAAATCGTGCGATGTCTGGCAATAACACCTCTGGTGTACCCGGGGTATTCTGGTCGAGTGAAATGGGTGCGTGGAGAGCTTATCGTGTGATCGACGGTGTGAGACATAATATCGGCAATTTTGAGACAATCGAAGATGCTGAAGCTGCTGTGCAGAATTTCGAACAGTGTATGCGTGATGGTCGGGAGTATGTCAGCTGCTCAACTCATGACAATAGGCTGACAAGTGCGTCTGGGCATAAATACATATATAAGCGCAAATCTCGCGGCTACACTGTAAGCGTTAATGGGCATTACCTTGGGCTACGCAATACTCTCGAAGAGGCGCAATTACTACGTGATCAGTATCTAAATCAGCAATAAACAGATTCGGAATTGTTAATCAGCAGCCAAGCCCCGAACAGGGGAAGGTTCAACGACTACGATGGCGCAAGCGTTTGGCGTCACTGTGGTACGCATCCAGACCGGATGAAGATATAGTCTTCTCTCATGGGATAACCGTGAGGAGTGTAAACTCGTCCATGTGTAGCGAGCATGGGCAAAAGGCTGGCATAAATTGTTCACAAGAACTGAACTCGCGGATATGGCATGAACTTGCCGGGGGCGCGGGGTATGAAGATGTTAAGAGCATCTATGAGGATGTCTGCAAGCTATCGATTCTCTCGAATATTGCCATTGATGCTGCTAAGAAAGAATTCGTGATAGACTCCTATCGCGAGCTTGACGACATCAGGAGCAAGTACAGGATGACCGAGGATTCGAAGAAGGTTCCGGACGGCGAGAAACCGAAGACCATCAAGCCGTGGTTCTTCGCGCATATCGTGCGTCAGAAGGGCTTCTACAATCCGAAGACAAAGCGGTACACGAAATTCAAGACCTCGATGGACTACCTTCAGGAGGCGATAAACAGCTACAAACTGCGCAGTCAGAGACGTATGAAAGACGGCTTTCTTCCGTTCAGCGAGGTCGTGAATGACGCGCACTGGCGGTCGGATTTCGTCAATCATGAACAGATTGCCGCGATATGGGCGCAGGCAAGGAGTCTGAAGGCAAAATATGACGCGATTCACACCTCGGAGGACGGCGACAGCGTGAAGCGGCAGATTGCCGAGGCACGGCGCGAGTTCTACGATTTCATGGCGGAGCAGTCGATAAACAAGAGTACGATGGTTTCGCTTTTACAGTGCATCGAGTCGGAACAGACCGAGAAGTTTATCGCGACTCTGTTCTATGGATTATTCAGTACCGGAAATCCATCGCTGTACAACTGCATACGCGACAGCGGTGAGCCGATAGAGTCGATCCTTCCTGATCCGGATGGTGACATTGTGATCTACGGTCATCGGTATTCTGGGGTCGTCGCGTGATCTGCGGGGGTGTCTTTCGGGACACCCTTTTGTATTGCTCTACGTAAATCGAAACGGGCGAAATTTAACAAGAAAACAGCGTTTTTGAAAGTTAAGCGCGTTCTGAGGGCTGAAAAAGCCCTTGATTTCAGGCTTTTTTCGGGGTGCTAAACTTGGGATATGGAGGGATAGCGCGAAGGTGCTGCCCTACTATTATTTTAAGGTGGTTGTTGATTTGGAAAACAACAAGATGCAGGTGTTCAGTAACGAGGAGTTCGGAAGTGTGAGAACGGTCGTAGTCGACGGTGAGCCGTGGTTCGTTGGTAAGGACGTAGCGGTCGCGCTTGGGTATGCAAACTCACGAAAGGCTCTCTTGGATCACGTGGATGAAGATGACAAGCGGGATGGGGTAACGATTCGTGACTCCATGGGCAGAGATCAGAATGCGGTGGTTATTAACGAGTCAGGACTTTACTCTCTCGTCATGTCGAGCAAGCTCCCGAATGCGCGGAAGTTCAAGAAATGGGTTACTGGCACGGTTCTTCCCTCTATTCGCAAGACGGGCGGCTATGGCAATGCGCTGACGCAGGAGCAGTCGCTTTTACTGGCGATCATCCAGTCGGATACTGCTGAGGCTCGCGCGCTTGCCCTCTCGGAATACCGCGAGGTAGTTACCGCGCCGCTCAGAGCGACCATAGAGGAACAGAAGCCGAAGGTTACGTACTGCGATATGGTGCTGAACAGTGACGCGCTGACACCGATAACCGTAATCGCGAAGGACTACGGCATGAGCGCACAGGCGATGAACAAGAAGCTCGCTGAGCTTGGTATTCAGTACAAGAAGGGTTCGAGCTGGCATCTGTATCAGGAATACGCCGACTGCGGCTATGTGGCATCGAAGACCTATACGAACGGCGGCATGACGTTCACGAACACCGAGTGGACTCAGACCGGGCGTATGTTTATTTACGAAACTCTCAAGGGCGCGGGTATCATTCCTATGCTCGAACGCGAATGCGCGTAATCAATTTAATTATAAGGAGATAGAACAATGATCATCATCACGAAAGAAGAAGCGGAACTCATCCGCAAGCAGTTACCGAAGACGAGCATCACGGTTACGTCGAGAAGAAAGCGCAGCGCGGGTCATACCTACTACATGGAGGAGAACAGCGCGTCTATGGCTCTGATCAGCAAAATACGCGGGGTGAAGTATCAGCCGAAGAAGATGTTCTTCTATGGTGGAAGATGAAGTGTAACTATGACCGCCACCATATCAGCGCGAAGAAGACGGCGGCTATATGGCGCGAGTATAACGCAAAACGACACGAGGAGTGGCAAGACAGGCGTAATTGGGGCGAGCTGCTCGATTTAATTGATCAGGTTGATCGTCTCAGATCCGAGCTTGATGAGTCTCCTCGTGAGGAACAAATAAATAACGAAAGGAATTGAAAATATGAGAACTTTACTTTTACTCCGCGGTTCTCCTGGCAGTGGTAAATCCACTTGGATCGCGCTGCACGGATTGCAGTCATATGTGCTGTCCGCGGACGACATCCGCATGATGTGTTCCGGTCCGGTGTTGAATGTCGACGGGAAATACGAGATCAATCAGAATAACGACAAGTTCGTCTGGAGTACGCTCTTCCGACTGCTTGAACAGCGGATGCAGAACGGCGAGTTCACGGTCATTGACGCGACAAATTCGAAGACCTCAGAGATGAACCGATACAAGGATTTATGTGCTACATACCGCTATCGTATCTACTGTGTCGACTTCACGGATCTTCCGATCGAGGAAGCGAAGCGGCGCAATCGAGAGCGACCTGAGCTGAAGCGGGTTCCCGATGAGGTCATCGACAAGATGTACTCGCGGTTCGCTACTCAGAAGATTCCCGCCGGGATCACGGTTATCAAGCCGGACGAGATAGACCGGATCTGGATGAATCAGATCGACCTCTCGGAATACAAGAAGATTCATGTGATCGGTGATGTGCATGGGTGTAACACGGTGTTGCAGACCTGTCTTGGCGAGATAAAGGACGATGAGTTCTACATTCTTACCGGAGATTATGTAGACCGCGGTATTGAGAACGCCGATGTTGTCAGCTTTTTAATCTCGGTGCGTGACCGCAAGAATGTTCTTATGCTTGAAGGCAATCACGAACGCTGGCTCTGGATCTGGGCGAACGGCGGGGTCTGCGAGTCGAAGGAATTCGAGCTTCAGACGAAGACTCAGCTTGAGAACGCGAAGATCGACAAAAAGGAAGTCCGGATGCTCTACCGCAGATTCGCGCAGTGCGCGTGGTTCTATTATCACGGCAAGGAGTTTCTGGTAACTCACGGCGGACTCAGCAGGATTCATTGGAATATGACGTTTGTCGCGACCAGACAGATGATTCATGGCGTCGGTAGCTACGCGGACGGCGACAAGGTCGATGAGTCGTTTATGAAGAACACGGCGGACAACTGCTATCAGATTCACGGACACCGGAACGTCAGACAGTCGCCGGTTCGGGTGAATGAACGCTGCTTTAATCTTGAGGGAAAGGTTGAGTTCGGCGGGAATCTGAGATGTGTCGATATTACGCCGGAGGAGATTATTCCCTGCGAGATTCCGAATCCTGTGTTCAAGAAGACCGAGGTCAAGGCTGATGCCGACGCGGAGAACAAGGTCGATGGCAGCGTTGGCGACGCTATTCTCGCGATGAGGAACAATAAGTATATTGATGAGAAGCGATTCGGCAATATCTCGTCGTTCAATTTCACAAGACAGGCGTTTTATGATCGGGTATGGAATGACCAGACCGTAAAGGCTCGCGGGTTATACATCAACATCCCGAAGGAGAAGATAGTCGCGCGGTCTTATGATAAGTTCTTCGCGCTCAACGAGCGGACGGACACGAAGCTCGAAATGCTTCAGCACAAGCTCGCGTTCCCGGTGACGGCTTATGTCAAGGAGAACGGATTCCTTGGTATCGTGTCGTACAATGATGAGGACGATTCCCTGTTCGTGACCACGAAGTCGAATCCCGAGGGCGCGTGCGCTGTTCTGCTCGACAATATGCTGCACAGGAAGCTGTCCGGCGAGACGCTTGACGCCATCAAGGCTTACTCGAAGGAACACAACGTGTCGTTCGTATTCGAGTGCGTTGATCAGGCGCATGACCCGCATATCATCGAGTACACGGAGAGCGGGGTTTATCTGCTCGACATCATTTACAACGAGCTGGAGTACAGAAAGGTGGACTTTAATGAACTCTGCGACTTCGCGGACAAGCATGGCATCGCGCACAAGGAGCGCGCGTATGTGATCGAGTCGTGGTCGGAGTTCTACGACTGGTACTACAATGTACTCGGCGAGGACTACAAGTACAACGGGCGCGACATTGAGGGCTTTGTGCTTGAGGACGCGAACGGCTATATGCTGAAGCTCAAGCTGACCTACTACAACTTCTGGAAGTTCATGCGCGGAATCGCTCACGAGGTTATCCGGAAGGGGTATATTGATCCGAAGCGGACGAGCGCGCTTACCACTCCGGTCGCGAACGCGTTCTACGGGTGGATGAAGGAGCTTGTCGCGCGGACTGAGGACAGGGAGACGATTCCGAGCGATATTCTGACGCTCAGACGGATGTTCTTGGAGTCGGACGCGGGGATAGATTTCAGGGATTAAGAACAAAAGGGGAGTACGCAAAACGCACACCCTATCAAAACTATATTATATAAAGGATGGAATTGAATCATGGAAACTACTCTCAGACTTAACACGATTATGCACAACGGTGAGATGTACTGGCGTATTGCCGATGTCAGCCGGGCTTGCAATCAGAATCTCGACAACGCGATCAAGCAGACTCAGGTACAGGTCGAGTATCTGTGCGACGAGTTCTCGACAAAGCCTATGCGCTGCATTAACGAGGATGATCTGGTGACGGTCTCGAACTACCTGAAGCGCAGAAACGCCGCTGATCAGCACGCGGCTTGCATCGGGATGGTCATCAAGTACTCGAAGGCGTACAAGCAGGCGGAAGAAGCGTCCGAGATGGGCGATATTGTTCCCTCTCCGGTTGTTCCGGAGGTTAAGATCGTGCCGGATACCGTGTACGCGGATATGGTGCATCCGCAGTTCGGAGTCGTCAGAACGATGACCGAATACGGGTACAAGTGGTACAGCGGCTTTGATGTCGCGAAGATCCTCAAGTATCCGAATCCGAACACGGCGGTGAATTGCTACTGCGGGACTCATGACAACGACAAGAAGCGGTATGTGCCGGACAAGAACGGCAAGCGGCAGTTCGTTTACTTTGTCAGCGAGACGGATGTTTACAGCCTGATTTATCACAGCAAGTATCCGTATGCGAAGGAGTTTCAGGACTGGATGTTCCCGATGAAGAAGGAACAGGCAGAAGTCGTTGATTCGAATGAGGATGCGAATTGCAATGCTGTTCAGGTGTTCAGCAATCCGGAATTTGGCAATGTACGAACGGTTCCTGTCGGCAGCGAACTGTGGTTCGCAGCGGTCGATGTGTGCAATGCTCTCGATATTGGGAACCCGTCGCAGGCTGTTTCGAGGCTCGACGACGACGAAAAAATGACCCTCACTACTAATGAGGGTCACTCCGGAAAGGTGGGCGGTGCTCAGATGCTGAATGTAATCAGCGAAGCGGGACTCTATTCGCTTATTGTGACAAGCCGCAAACCCGAAGCCAAAGCTTTCAAACGCTGGATAACTCATGAGGTTATTCCTACGATCCGCAAGACCGGAGGATATATCGCGAGTGCGGAGAAGATGGTCGACACGTACCTTGACGGGTACGATGACGAGACCAAGTCTGCGCTTTCTACCCTGCTCTGCTCGCTCAAGAAGTCTCAGGACGCGAATATCGAGCTTCAGCGCGAGATCGCTCTGCTGGCACGGCAGACCCGTACATATGAGCCGAGAGCTATCGTCAACGCGCTGATCAGAAGCTTCGCTTACTACTGCCTTGATAACGATTTCAAGAAGGCGTTCCGTCTGTTCTACAAGGATTTACAGTACAAGAAGAGCATCGCGCTGAATATGCGTCTTGGCGGCGGGTCCCAGCTTGACCGTGTACGTGACGATGAGTGGGGCGATGTTGTCGAGGTCGCGGTTGCGCTGTGCAAGGATCACGGCGTTGACATCGAAAGAGCGATCAATCCTGTAAATACCGAGATGGTTGGGTAATGGGTTGATTTGAGAAAAGGGGTGTAACGATTCGTTATACCCCTGCTCTTGATCCCGGGCGAAATTTTACAATTTTTAGCCCTTTTTGAAAGTTAAGCTCATTTTGGGTGTCCAGAAATGCCCATAAAACCTGACTTTTTTGGAACCGCTAAACTTAGTATATGGAGGGATAAAAAGAACACTATCCCTCGAAGAATAATTTTAAGGAGATAGTATATGTCTGCAATAAACAGAAAGTATGCTGCGAACATTACCGGTTTCCTCAGTGTTGAGGACGGTAAGATCATGGTTGAGGTCGACGACTTCCCGGATCCGGTCGATCTGGCTGGGTTCATCGGAGACTTCAACGGTAAGAACACCAAGATCAGCGTATCCTTTGCCGAGGATATTACCGCTGACGGGGTGAAGACGGTTTCGGACGAGTGATTACCACAAATCCTGAGCTTTGCCGTCTGGATAATGAGACCTTCGATGACTTCGCGCTGAGGCTTTACGCCAATGGGCAGAAATACGGAGTTAACTGCTTTGAGATCGCCGATATATTGAATCGTGAGTCGGGACAGCACAAAGCGGAAAACTCCTGGCGTATCCGATACAAGGATTTTCGCCGTGGTATGGAGTATCAGCAGCATAAGCTCGACGGTGACGTGTCCGAACGTATTCTGTGCCTTTCGGACTTCCATTATCCGTTTAATCTTCCTATCGAGAAATTTGAGGGCTACAAGGGCAAGGTCGACACGCTCGTGCTGAACGGCGATATTCTAGACTGCATGGCTCTTTCGAAATTCCCGAAGTCATATCGTGTGTCCCCGGTCGAGGAGATGATACATGGTCGTGAGATGCTCATTGACCTGATCAGTCTCATCGCGCCGAAGACGCTCATTGTGACGAACGGCAACCACGAATACAGGCTCGCGTCATATGTCAACAAGAACATTGACTGTGAGCTGAAGGAGCTTATGCCTGACACGGCTCTCGAATACATATTCGAGGACGGGTTCACTCACTACGACAAGGAGAACGGGTCGAAGACGTTCTACACGCCGCTCAAAGAGGTATTCGGAGACATTGATGTCCGCTACACCTCCGGCTGGTGGTATCAGTACCGCAATACGGTATTCTGCCATCCCAAGGCGTTTTCGAGCGGGATTCTGAAAACCTCCGAGAAGGCTCTGTCGTGGTTCCGAAACAACGGCAATGTGTTTACGAGTCTTGTAATGGCTCACACGCACAGAATCGGAATGTACAAGGTCGGCAATTGTACAATATACGAGCAGGGCTGCTGCTGCAAGACCTCAAAGATGCAGTACGCGGACGGAATGCTCGTCAACTCTCAGAAAGAAGGCTTTCTCTATCTTTGCCTTGATAAAGATGGATGTGTAAATGAGGACGCGACAAGACTCGTGTCGCTCAACTGATTTTATTTTAAGGAGAAAAATACTATGACTACCAAAACTACCCTTGTTGATTACATGGCTGAAAAGTTCGGAATGCCCAAGGCTGAGGCTCACAGAGAGATCTCGAACGTCTGGGCTGCTATGGAGGATGTCCTCCGCGAGGGCGAGGAGCTCCGCGCTTCGTTCGGCACATTCAAGGTAAAGGACATTCCCGAGAAGGAAGCTGTCTATATGATCGGCTCGAAGAAGGGCGAGGCTTACGTTATCCCCGCTCACAAGAGACTCGCGTTCAAGGCTTCGGTCGGTGTCCGCGAGGCACTCAAGGCGTAAGTCTTTATCGGGGCGGGATTCCCGCCCCTTTTGCCGGTGTAGCTTAATCGGTAAAGCACCGGACCTTTAATCCGGCTATATAGGTTCAAGTCCTGTCTCCGGCAATTGTTGGTCGCGGGGTGTTATTCGCACCTCGCGAATTTTTGTGCGGGCGTAGCATAACTGGTAATGCGGCGGTCTCCAAAACCGTATAGTGTGTGTTCGACTCGCACCGCCCGTGCCAATCACTGGTAGTTTAACGGCAGAATGCTTTCGCTCCAGAAGGCGGCGATCGGTTCGACTCCGGTCTCGGTGATATTTGCTTCAGTGGCGCAATGGCAGCGCGACGGTCCTGTAAACCGTTGGTTGAGTGTTCAAATCACTCCTGAAGCTCCAGATGGCAGTCTTAACCGGCTGTCACTTTCCATGATGTTCCTCCTTGACCCGGCGCAAGCCGGGTTTACAGCAGGCGTAGTGTAACGGTAACACATTGGGTTCATGCCCCGAAAAAGCGGTTCGACTCCGACGCGTGCAACCATGGTATGGTTTTCTGGCTTTTGGAACCATAAAGCAAAAGTCATGCCCATTGGGCAAATTCTAAAGAATTGTAGGTAATGGTTTTATGAAAATCACAGAAAAGGATATATTTATGTGCTATTCGATCCCTCTCAGAAATTATCTTCGCACTCGCGGCATCAAGTATTTGTGCAGCGGCAAGGATTTCCGGAATGGATTGCCGTTCTTCGCTTATTACAGGAACGACGATCTGATGGATATTATACATAACTGGAATGAGATCAGCGCGTCTTTGGGTATAAAGGACTCGCGTACCGGGGCCGTTCCGGATAGGCAGGAATAAACCCGATTATTCGGGAATTAAATATAAGGAAGGTTTAATTTATGCAAAACGAAAACAACAACGCAATGGAAGTATTTACGAATGAGCAGTTCGGCAGCGTCCGGATAACCATGATCAACGGCGAGCCGTGGTTTGTGGCTGCGGATGTCTGCAAGGCACTGGAGATCAAGAATAGTCGTGACGCGATGACCAGACTTGATGATGACGAGAAGGATGTAGCTTTAACCGACACCCTTGGTGGTGCGCAAACATCAACGGTCGTTAATGAGTCTGGGCTTTATGCTCTCGTTCTTGGTTCGCGCAAGCCGGAGGCTAAAGCATTCAAGCGATGGATAACTCATGAGGTGATTCCGTCGATTCGCAAGCATGGGGTGTATATGACGCCTCAGAAGCTTTATGAATGCTTACAGGATCCTCGCGCTATGGCGAATATTCTGACAGCTCTCGCGGATGAGCAGGACAAGAATCGCAAGCTTGCCGCGGTTATTGAGGATCAGAAGCCGAAGGTCGAGTTCGCCGACCATATAGCAGCATCCGAAAACGCGATTGAGATGGGCGACTTTTCGAAGCTTGCTCAGAAAAACGGGATCACACTCGGACGGAACAATCTGTTCAAGAAGCTACGTGAACTCGGAATTCTTATGAGCGACAATGTTCCATATCAGCAGTATATGAATGCTGGATGGTTCGAAGTCGTTGAACTGCCATATCAGCGCAACGGTACGGTCTATATCGGCACAAAGACGCTCGTTACTGGCAAGGGGCAGATCGGACTTATTCGTAAGCTCCGTAAGGCTCTCGCCGAGGAGTCGGAATGCGACATTGCGTAATAAATATGTTTACCCGCCTGTCCAAGTGTAGGTCGGGCTGAGGTTTCGCCTTTGGCGTTTCCGTACAGACTGGCGACAGGTTCGTCAGTCTCGGCTTTGAAGCGGTCTCACCGGTCCGGTTTCGGTGATCCGTGGAGCCTTTTAGGGTTCGACAGTTTCCACAGACCGGATAGGCTTTATGCCGAAAGAAAATGTCAACAGAACCCGCCACGCCTCTCAACGATGCGGACCACGGCGGGTCATTTTGTAACAGAACCAGCCACGCTTAGTCGCTTTGGCGAACGCGCAACCCGGCTGGACTTTCGTGATCATACTCCGTTAAGCTACGGCGTCGGGGTTATGCAGGGTTCCGAATGCTTGCGAGGCGCGGGATCACGGCGACCGGCGAGAGGCAGCCTCCATAATTGTTTGGGGACGTTCTCGTCCCGTGGGTGGACGTTAAGGTCGTAATTCGTCCACTCTTTTTTATGTTTTCTACTTATGTAGGTTAGCTATAATTGCTTTACCTATAACGAAACGCGGATTTCAGGGTACTCAAGTCCTGTATCGCAAAACACCGCGCGAATCTCCGGAAAGATTTTTCTCGCGATATGAAGCAGGACGGTCGAGTCCTTTCCTCCGCTGAACAGGACATACACCTGTCCGTTCCAATAATTATACCATTCGATGATTCTCGTCTGGGTTATCTGAATTTTACGATCGAGCGGCAATGCCTGAAGCTCAATCAGGCGTTCCTTATCATGAACGCTTCCGTCGTATGAGATTTCCGACATCGTTTACTCCTTATAATAAAATCCGCGATTTTGTGAAGACGGTCGATAATGTCACTTGGATCAAACCCGAGATGAGCTTTCGGAAGATCATAGAGACCTATGGGTATCCTCTGGTTTCCAAAGAGGTCTCGAAAAAGATCGAGGAGAGCCGCAAGTGTCCGGACGGCAGCTCGGCGCGGGCTTTCGAGCCGGACTCCGAGTATGTCCGGAAATACGGCAAGACTTACTGCCTTGACAAGTGGGTGTGGCTTCGCGACAGTGAGATTCCGGTCTCTTCGCAATGCTGCGATGTGATGAAGAAGCTCCCCTCCGCGAAATTTGAACGCGAGACCGGGCTTCATCCTATCGTTGGTGTGACCGCGGACGAGTCGCTTCTCAGGGCAACCTCTTGGATACAGCACGGGTGCAATGTCTTTGACGGCAGGCATCCGAAATCACGACCGCTATCCGTATGGAAAGAGCGCGATATAATCGAGTATCTGTACAGATACAGTGTGCCATACGCTTCTGTATATGGACGCATTTCTCATATAGGTGATGGATTCCACACTACAGGTGCGCAGAGGACAGGCTGCATGTTTTGTCCGCTCGGGGTGCATCTTGAGAAGTCGCCGAACCGGTTCCAGCTCATGAAGACACGGTACCCTAAAATCTGGGAGTACTGCATGAAGCCATGGGATGACGGCGGGCTTGGACTGCGCGAAATCTTCGACCGGATGAATGTTCCGGTCGACTGAAAAAGCGGTGTTCCGCCACCAATAAGTGCGGGCTTTAATGTTGGCGTTCCGCCGCCGTAAACACGGGACTTTAATATGGTGGGCTGACACCTTAAATCCGATATTGTTTGTTGGCGGGCAACGGTAAAACCCGATAGCGATGCGGGGCGTATGGACCCGAGGTTGGCGGACAACGATAAAATCAGTCGCGGACGGGTGTGGGTAATACTACGGTATTACCTGCGCCGGTTCAAATTCATTTCCATATTTTTACAGAAAGGAGCTTTACGATGGCAGAACGAAGCAAACGCATCAATGTTTATGATCCCGAAAAGATCAAGCTTATCAATCCCGAGACACTTTCGCTCTTACGGAAGTATGAGATTGATCTGAGCCTTCGGGAGCTCAGTGAGAACACGCTGAATGCCTACCGCTCGGATCTTTACCAGTGGTGGATTTACGTATACGATTATCAGGGCAACAAGTCCGTGAAGGAGATAAATGAGGACGACCTTACCGAATTTTTCTTCTATTGCAAGCAGCAGGGCAACAATTCCCGGCGCATGAGACGGCGTATGTCGTCCGTGTCGGCGTTTTTTATTTTCCTTAAAAAGAAGAAGATCATTCCCGACAATCCGATGGAGTATGTCGACCGTCCGGCGAAGGATACCGATGTCACGGTGCAGACCTATCTCACCGAGGAACAGGTCGCCGAGATGAAGGAGAAATTGGTTGACGCGGTGGAAAACGCGGCTACTCCCATAAAGAAGCATTACTACATGACAATGCGGGCTTACGCGCTCTTCTCGCTCTCTACTATGGCTCGTGTCAACGCGGTCGGCTCTGTCCGCTGGGAGCAGATCGACTACGAGAACCGCACAGTCAAAGATGTGCGCGAAAAAGAGGGATATATTGTCGATCTCTACTTCTCGAAGGAGGTCAGCTCGGTTTTACAGGAACTGCGCAAACACCGTGACGAGAACGGCATTGAAGACAACGGCTATGTCTTTGTCGGCTACGACAACGGAAAATATGATCATGTGACGAACGGCACGCTTGGCGAGTGGTGCCGCGCGGTCGGCAACATGATTGACGTTCCGACGCTTCATCCCCACGATTTCCGTCACAGCGCGGCTACTATTCTGCGCAACAACGGCATGGCCCTTGAGGATGTCTCGAAGCTCCTCGGTCACAAGGGTACGGACGTTACGATCAAGCACTATCTGAAGCTCGACACGAGAAAGCTCCAGAGCGCGAAGGATCAGTTCGAGATCTGACTATAGGTGTTTTTATGGCGAACAAGAAGAAAAAGCCGGAGAGGAAGACTATTCCCTCTCCGATAGAAATAAAGGAGTATGACCATGACGATATGGAGTTCATACTCAACAATCCGTATGAATGCAGTGCCTGCGGGCGCAGATACAGCGAACGGGAGAATAATTTCCTGAAATCGCCGTCCTTTCTTTTCGGCGCGAACGACGGCTATGTGCCGATCTGTATGCACTGCGCGGAAGCCTATGTCGATCATTTCGCGGCTTCGCGCGGGGTGGAGACCGCCATGCGGCAGCTTTGCGAACGGACTGACGTTTACTTTGATCGCGTCTTGCTTGAGGATATACTGGACAGCGAAAAGATCACCTATAACATAATACAAGAGTACTTTGAGAAAGTAACCTGTGAGAAGACGTTCGACGACACGCTTGAGGATGACCCGACCGCGTTCAGCAAGACGAACGGCGCGGTTATTGAGGATAATGTGGTCGACCGCTGGGGCGAGGGCTATTCGGACAGCGACTACCGTGTGATGGAAAAGCACTATCACATGCTCAAGAGGCAGAATCCGAACTGCAACTCGAATCAGGAGATTTTCATTAAAGACCTCTGCCCTCTCTACCTTATGAAGCAGGAGGCTTCGGTCAGGAAGGACGCGGATGCCTACAAGAAGCTCAGTGAAACCTACCGGGCGACCTTCAAGGAAGCCGGACTTCAGACCAGAATCGACACGAACGATGGTCTTGACGAGACGTTCGGCGTCAATATCGGCTATATGGCGAAGTACGCGCCGGAGCAGTTCTATAAGGACAAAACCTTATTCAAGGACTACGATGGCATCGACGAGTACGGCAAGCGGAATCTGTTCCGCCCTCTGAAGAATCTGGCGTTCGGCACAAATGAGGACGATCCGGAGAATTTCGTCTCTCCGAATGATGACGGGGAGGACGATGAGTGATGGACGCTATGCAGGAATTCGAGCGGTACGCGGACGACAATCAGAAGGCGTTATGCAGGAAGTTTCCGGCGACGCACTTTCTGAGTTCCCCCGACGCGCTCTGCAATATTATGCTCTGGATAACCTTTTTCCGGCGGAATCTGCACAGGTTCGCCATGGATTATCTGGGGATCAGGCTGTACCCTTACCAGATAGTATTACTTTATTATCTTGGTATCGGCAGAACTGTCGTTGTGGCGGCTTGCCGGGCATCGGCGAAGTCGTTCATTATCGCGCTTTACGCCTGCTGTCACGCTATTCTCTATCCGGGTTCGAAAATTGTTATCGGCTCGGAGTTTGTGAAGCAGTCGCGGCTCATTATCACCGAGAAGATTCAGAATGAGCTTATGAATATGTCCCCCGCTCTGCGGCGTGAGATCGCGAAGATCGTCACGAACGGCACGGAGCAGAGGGTCAATTTCCACAATGGATCGAGTATAGTCGTTGTCAACTCCAGAGGCCCGCGTTCGAATGTCGCGATCCGCGAGGAGTGCTTCTATATGGATCAGAGCTTCGCGAATGAGGTTCTCGCGCCGATGCAGGTCAACTGGATGCCGGATTACTGCAAGATGCCGGAATATGTCAATGTGGACGAGCTGAAGATAAAGCCCGTTGATATCTACATAAGCTCGGTCGCGCTGGATAATGGTCACTGGATGTGGAAGGTTATTGACGACACGCTGCGGGATATGCTGAAGGGCAAGAACCGCTATGTCTTCGCCTTTGACGAGAGCATTACCCTGCTCCACGGCATAAAGTCGAAGGAGCAGCTTATTGACGCGAGACGGATAAGCGACCCGATCTCGTTCTCGCTCGAATACAAAAACCGCCGTATCAAAGAGAATACGTCGGCGTTTTTCAGCTATTCGATGCTCACGAAAAATCAGAATGTCAAGAAGGTATTCTATCCGCGGCAGTCGGTCAATGTGCTTTCGAAGAAGCACGCCACTCCGAGATCGAATCCGTTCTTTATCCCGAGGCAGGAGGGCGAAATCCGCATTGTTTCCTGCGACTTCGCGTTCGTTGACCGTAACGGAAACGATAACTCGGCGTTCTCGTGCATTCGTGCGCTGCCTGAGAGCAAGCGGTACGGAGGCTCTGACCGCAGTGTCGAGGTCAAGCGCGGCTACAGACGAATACTTTCGTACATGGAGACCACGCCCGGTGGAGACACCGACAAGCAGGCTATCCGTGTAAGGCAGCTCTACGAGGATTTTGACGCCGATTATCTGGTGCTTGACCTTCGCAACGGAGGTCCGGCGATTTACTACAAGCTCGCAAAGGTTATGTACGATGAATCGCGCGATTGTGAGTATTCGCCGATGACGTGCATGAATGACGATGTGCTCGCGAGCGCGATCCGCGCGGATGGTGCGCAGCCAGTGATTTACGCGATCACCGCGTCACAGAAGCTGAACAGTGCCATCGCGAACGGATTCCGTGAGTCGCTCAGTTCCGGCTCGTTCTCGCTTCCTGTCAGCCTCAAGGTCGCTCAGGATGAGATTCTGCCGAACTATTCTGGCTATCTCAACGGTACGCCTGATGAGCAGGTGGCGTTCGAGAAGCCGTTTATCGAGACTCAGCTCATGATCGCCGAGACGGCGGCGCTGGTTTACGAGAAGAAAGACCAGACCGGTATTACGGTGATCCACGAGCAGGGCAAGAACACAAAGGACAGGTATACCTCGGTTTCGTATGGAGACTACTTCATCTCCCTGCTGGAGCGCGATCTTCTGTCTGATGAGGAGAATGACATCGGATTCGATGTGAAGTGCATATCGGCGGTAACGCTGTAATGAGCCGTGACATGGCTTTGATCTGGAGTCAGCAATGGATATAACTAACAGCACCGTAGGAACTACGGGAATTACGCCTGTGGAGACTGAGGTGACGAAGTCTGGAACGCAGGAATCCCACGATTCTGGTCGTGGGAGGTTCAAAAAATTATTTGTCTCTTCGGTCTTTGCCGGGCTCTGTATAGGGCTTGGCGGGACTGTTTATCTGTCGGTTGACAACGCCGTTATCGGGGCTTTTTTGTTCAGCCTCGGGCTGTTGTCTGTTCTGACCTTCGGGTTTGATCTTTATACCGGGAAGGTCGGATATATTCTCCGGCGCGGAATGGTGCATACTTATGACCTGACCATAATGTGGGCGGGCAATATTGTCGGTACTCTGGCTGCCGCTCTTATTGTCAGGTACAGCAGGCTCGCCGACAACCTGCGCCCGCGTGTGGAAGCTATGGTGTCCGCAAAGCTGAATGACAATATGCGCAGTGTGTTCCTTTTGTCCGTGGCTTGCGGAGTCTGCATGTATATCGCGGTGCGGGCGTATCGGGTAACGGAAGGAACTCAAAGAGTCATAATGACAATCCTCCCGGTGATGGTATTCATTCTGGCGGGGTTTGAACACTCTGTCGCGGATTCATTCTATTTCTGGCTGTATGTCTGCTATGGTCAGGGTTCCGCCCGGCTGATAGCATACCTTTATCTTATCGGGACAGGAAACGCGGTTGGCGCGGTGCTTATCGCCGGCGCGGACAAATACATAAGGAAGGAGGAAGTTAATGGCAAAAACAATTGAAGGCGAAGGCTATTCCGTGACTATTCCGGATGAGACGGACGGCTCGGATGATCCGGTTCTCGCTACGGTTTACGAGGATAAGCTGGAGCGGTTCGAACAGGATGTGATCGAGGCGGCGACACGCGGATTTACGCGCACAAAGCTTTACGCGGCTGACGGCAATGTCGAGCGGCTTTATTCTGCGCGGTATCCGAGCGAGGATATGGCGTCCGACACGCTTACGCCGGAAGAGATTGACAAGCTCGCGGACGGGCTTCAGAAGTCGCTCTCTCAGACTCTTCAGATCAATAATATCATCCGGAAATATATCATCACGAACGATATTATCGGCAAGACCTATGAGAGCATCGAGAGCAATGTCAACACGCAGTACAGGCTCTCCTTCCCTGATCTGACCGGACGCAACAAGTTAAAGAAGCTGGAGGCGGCGAAGGCTGTTATCCGTGACTTCAATGATCAGATCAATATACGGCAGATCATACGCGAGTGTATTCCGCTGACCTACTGCGAGGGTACGTATATCACGTGTCTCAGGTATGATCCGGCGAAGGGCTATGTCGCGAATCACTATCCGCTCGGAATCGCGTATATAAGCGATTACGACTATGGCAGCAAGCCTATTGTCTGCATCGACATGAAGAAGCTCGAAAACGCCCTTAAGAAGACCTATTCGAAGGACAAGAAGAACAAGGCGATCTTCTTTGAGAATATCGAGGCGGATATGAAGAACTGCTATCCGGACGAAGTCTATCAGGCGTACAAGAACAAAGAGTCTATATGCAGGCTGAACGCTGAATATACGGGGGTTGTCAGAATCGGTAATCTGGGACGCAACTACGGCGTTTCCCCGATTGTGCGGTCGCTCAAGGCAGCGCTGATGCTCGAAAACTACGAGAACACCGACTACATCAACGCGAAGGCGCGCGGAAAGAAGATTCTTGTGCAGATCATGCGCAAGGAGACGATGGCGGATTCGAAGGGCGAGTACACAAAGAAGGGCTTTGAGTATCAGGTCAAGGCTCACAGCGACCTTGTTGACGCGTGGAACGCGCGGACGGTCATGGTATACACGCCGATTCCGCAGGTTGAGTCGGTAGACTGGGTCGTGGACAAGACTCCCGACACCAACAGCGACAAGATCAACATCTACCGTAGCAAGATCATGACTACTCTTGGCATCGGCTTTACCGACAACAACAACGCGAACTTCTCTATCGCGAACATTTCGCTCGATCAGCTCATGAGGACGATAAACTCGATTTCTGAGCAGCTTGAGAGAGTGATACGCGACTGGTATCGTGTGGTGCTGGCGGCGAACAATATTGACGCTGAGTATGTGCCGGAAATCCATATCATTGACGCTGAGGCTCTGGATATGGACATCAAGAAGGACCTTGTCGAGGTGCTGTTCTCGAAGCTCAATTGCAGCTACGAAACCTGTTATGACATTCTCGGTCTTGACATCGAGGATGAGCGGCAGAAGCGCAAGCGTGAAAATGACGAGAATTTCGACAGCGAGGTCTTTACCCCGCACTCATCGCAGTACACGGCAAGCTCATCCGGCGACGCGGGTCGCCCGGCGAGCAGCGACAATACCGACAAGCAAAACAGTGATGAACAGTACAATGAGGATGTCAAGTCGAAATGATGATTATTGACGATCTTGCGGCGACTTGTCCGCACTGCGGACGAAAAATACTTATCCGGGACTTCGGCGGGTTTATTCCCTCCGGGGTCTTTTTTGATATTCCAAAATCAATAAAAGACATTCTGTTACCCGAGCTTGCGCAAAGGCGAAAGGCGGACGGCGGATGTCCCGTGGAAGAAATCTGAAGGAAGGAGGTAAAAAGAAAATGGATGAAAAGATTCTGATCGCGAGTGCCCCCGTGGAAGTGGCTGAATACCCCGACTACAAGCTCGCGACTTTTCTGATCAGTGTCCTTGACGAATACGACCTGAACCAGAGGATGATACCGAGAGAGACCGCGGCAACCTGCGGTGAGACTCTGATCGGTGCGCCCATCCTCGCCAAGCTCATATACAATCCGTTCACCGGAAAGCCCTCCGACTTCGGCGGACACGAGGTGTACTGGACAACCGATGATGACGGCAACGACATCATTAAATTCGGCACGGAGCCTATCGGCAGCGTGACGAAGCAGTGGATCGAAGCCCGCAAAATTGACGGGTTCGAGACTCAGAAGGACTGTCTGATGATTCAGGCGAAGCTCTGGACGAGCAGATTCCCCGAGTACGCGAAGGTGCTTGACCGTCTCTGGAACGAGCGCAAAATCTGTTCCTCGTGGGAGCTTACGATCCACGACGCTATTTCGACCATTCAGGGGCGGATTCTCAAGAGCGTGACCTTTATCGGCAACTGCATTATCGGCTGCGAGCCGGCGGTTCCGCAGGCAGGCATCGTTGAGTACGCGTCCATGAAGGATAAAACCGATGAGCTTGAACTCATGACCGCGCTTTCGAAGGACATCGCGGCTCGTGACGGCGGCGAATCGGGTGAACACAACGAGAAAGGAAATGGAGACATGGAAGAGAATTCCACTATTCAGGATACTCAGGAGACCGCGGAGGCGGAGACTTCCGCTGCTTCTAAAGCGGAAACTCCGGCTCAGACCGAGCCTGAGACTCCGGCTGTGGCAGAGCCTACAGACCCTCTGTTCAGCTATGAGATTGCGGATGATCGTATTGTGCTGTCCGGCTGCGGCGAAGAGCTTGTGACCGAGCTTGTAAATAAGGCGAATACGCTCATTGAGAATCTTACCGCTTCGCTTGCCGAGAGAGATAACGCTCTTACCAAGGCGAACGATCTTATCAACGACCTCAGGACTCAGGTCGCGGAGCTTACTCCGTTCAAGGAGGAGCATGACAGGCTTGAGGCTGAGAAAGCGGCCGCGGAGCTTCAGAAGAAGCGCGATGAGGTGAAGAATATTCTTCTTCGCAGCGAGCGTGTCACTGAGGCGGAGCTTGAGTCCGACGAGTTCAAGGCTATCATTGAAAACGCGGACATGGCATCGGCGAAGTCTGTTATCGCCGACCGATTCATGGCATCTATGCCCGAGAAACGCGAAGTCGCGAGTGTCGAAAGACCCGCGCCCCGTGTTGACGCGGATGACGAGGTCTTCAATATGAAGAAGTATCTCGCCACCAGAAAATATTAAAAAGAAAGGTGAAAAACAATGCTCAGAGATAATTTTGTTATTCTCAACAAGCCGATTCCCGCAACCTACAAGGCTGCTGCGGCTATGAAGACCGGTATGGGTGTCGTTATCGACGATGCCAACAAGCAGGTCAAGTTCCCCACCGGCGAGACCACCGAGAACGTTTACTTCGTAAACAAGGAGCGTATCGCTCAGACCGCTGGTACTCAGGCAAATCTTTCCGACTATGACGATCTTTACACCAAGATTGCCGCCGGTGAGTTTGTCAAGATCGAGAAGTACCTCCCCGGTGAGGAGTTCTTTACTGACGCGAAGGGTACTACCGCTACTATCGGCAAGGTTCTCGCTGTCGGCACTGATGGTCTGCTCTCTGACGCGACCGCTACCACTGTCAAGTCCGCTTATCAGTACGTGGCTGACGTCAATGACAACGGTCATACCCTCATGAAGATCCGTGTTCTCGATGCTCCCATCGCCAACACCGCTTCTTGACCTACTTAAAATAAACAGAAAGGACGAAAACAATGAACGTTGAAATTGCACAGGCAATGAAGGATGTCAGCATCCTCGCACTTGCGAATAAGACTCTGATCGCGCCCGCAAGACTCGACGAGGCTGAGAAGGTCGCTTACGCCGAGTTCGACAAGGCTTTCAAGAAGATCGGCGAGACCGGCAACGACTCCGACCGTCTCATCGCTTCCCTTATCACCAAGACCATTGAAGAGGATGTCGTCAACGCTGATGATTCGCTTCTCGACCTTATGTTCGAGCGCGGCAATGTCGGCGAGTTTGACGCTATCGAGGGCGTTATTCAGCCGAAGAACACTCTTGTCGCTTATGAGGCGGCTAAGGGCGGTAACGTCGACCGCAGCTGGATTGACGTGTCGGCTCTTACCCCGACGACAAAGCATCTTCAGGTTGAGACCGACATTTCCTACGCCGATCTCCGCAAGAACGGCTGGAAGTCTGTCGCTCTCCTGACCACTTATATCGCAGAGGCTCTTCAGAACAAGAGATACCGCATCATCTTTGACGCTCTCGACGCCGCTATCGTCTCGGGTGACAACTTCATCAACGAGACCACCAAGCAGCCCACCGAGACCTCTATGGGCGCGCTCTCTACCTATATCCTTGATGTGGCTGACGGCGACGGCGTTATCGTTGCCCTCAACAAGTACATCAAGACTATCAGCAAGCTCACTGGTTATCAGTCTAACGCTATGCTCGATGAGCTTTACACTACCGGTCTTCACAAGTACTACGATGGTATCCCGATGAAGGGTGTCAGCGCGACAAAGAAGATGGGTGACGGCAACGCTCTCATCCCTGACAAGAGAATCTTCGGTATCGCCGGCAAGATCGGTTTCCTTGATCAGCGCGGTGACATCCGTACATATGAGGACTATGACAACCAGAAGGAAGTCATCAAGATCAAGACCACCGGTTTTGAGTTCTCGACTCTGTACAACACCGACACTCTCAAGAAGATCGCGAAGATCAAGATCGCTGACGACTGATAAGCACTATACGACCTCCGGATTTCCGGAGGTCGTTATTCCGGGAGGTCGTTATGCGGACACAAAAACTGTTCTACTGCTATTCTGAGAGATTTATGCGGGCGTGCGTATATAACGGCTTCCGGATCATCCGTCACGGCGTGAACCCGGATACGGGCGCGGACTACTGGGTCTTCATTGGCAGTGAGATCTTTAATTATTATAAGGACAATCTCTATCAGCTTGAGAGAGATAAATTTTAAGGACGAGCTGAATAAATGGAGTTTGCACGCGACAAAGGCTTGGATTTATGGGCTTTTTGCGTGAAAACAACCTTCAATCAGCGTTTCCTTTATTATAGGAGTGAATAATATGTCAACCATTTACAAGATTCTGAATTACAGCCCCTCTCCGGTCTCTTTCGCGACAAGAGAGAGACATTATCTCGCGGACGGCGGTTCTGTTGAGGAGCCATTCGCTATTCTGCTCGATGAGTCCGAGCTTATCGAGGCGAATTACGCTACCCGTGTGTTCAAGGATGGTTTCCTGTTCCCCGAGGTCGATCAGGCCGAAGAGGTCTACAGGATGCTCAAGATCGCAAACTGGCAGGATATTCTGAGAGACGGTGAGATTCGTGATATTATCATGCACCCGTCCGCCGACGGTCTCAGAAAGCTTATCGCGATTGATTCGAACTCCGCTTTCGGACGTGTATGGAGCATTCTTGCCGTACTGCGCATTTCGGGCGAGGATGTGCCGAATCAGTCGGTGAAGGTTCTTACGGCGAGAAACGAGGAGCTTATGCGCGGTGAGAAGGCGACTAAGATCGCCGTTTCGGATATGCCGAAGGACATGAAGGTTCAGAACGACGAGCTTCGCTCTGAGAATGACGAGCTTCGCGCCGAGATTGAGAAGCTCAAAGCCGAGCTCGCGAAGGGTAACACGGAAGCCGATGAGGCTCCGAAGTCTTCCGCTGTGAAGACGACCGGAACTGCCGCGAAGAAAAAGCCCGCGGCGAAAGGATAAATCATGACTGAATACTCCGTGATCTACGACCAGTTCAAATACAGAGTTGAACGGGACGCCGATTTCTTTCAGTACCTGAATCTGCTGCCGGATGTCGCGGAATATGTTGTCGAACAGCGGTGCGCTTCTCTGCTCACCGAGGCTTGCGCGATGTTTTCGCTGGAATGTCCCGCTTCGGCGGGGCTGATGGCTCGCTCTGACGACGGCTGTTTTGAAGCCGATCTCAATCAGAACGAGATCTTCATTCTGGCGGCACTGATGTATCAGCAGTATCTCGCGCGGGATGTCGCGAAGATAAAAACGATGAATGTCAACTACACATCGACCGATCTACGGGTATTTGACCCATCTAACGCGCGGGAGACCTTCCTTGCGCTCTATGAGAAGGTGTGCGTGGACAACGAGCGGCTGATTGATCTCTACAACAATACAGACAGAGAAAAGGGCGGATATTTGACGCTCGATTATTCGTCGCTCGAAAACGATTAAGGGGTGATCTTATGGACGAGTTTTATTTACGGGCCGTTCAGGGAATTGCCGGATGCAAGACGATTAAAGATGCGAAGGTTGCCGAAGTAAGGGCGCGGTTCTCACGCGATTTCGATTCCTCGATAAACGTGGTCTATGACGCTCTGCGCAACGATGTACAGCAAGACCTTATAATCACTCCCACAAATGAAGAGAACAAATTCACCGTGTTTGCCCGCCCGGGCGAAGAGCTGAAGATCGGAGACATCCTCTACTGGAACAATCTGCACTGGCTGATGACAGATATAGCGTTTGACGACGATATATACACTACCGGTACGATGGTTCGCTGCAACAGGCAGATAATGTGGATGAACGACAAGGGGCAGATCATAAAGCGCTGGTGTCTCACGACAAAACCTTATACGGCGAACGTGAATGTCGGCGATGTCGTAACGATGCTCAACGGCAAATATGATGTCAAGCTCTCGTATGACGAGGAGACTCTCGCCGTTCCGATCGGAAAGCGGTTCTTACTCGATATTATCGGCGGCAAGCCCATGTGCTATAAGCTGGATTTCGCGGATGTGAACACGAACAAGTACACTGATATTGACGGCGGATTCATTGAGTGGAATTTAGTGAGCGACGAGTTCAATCACAACACGGACAGTGTTGAGCTGATGCTGTGCGACTGTGCAGGCGACCAGAAATCCGATGTCGCTCCGGTCGGATGTTCGATACACGGAAGCGCGACGATCAAAGCCGGGTACACGAACACGTATTCCCCGCTCTTTTTAGATTCCGGATCAAACAAGGCTGATATAACTCCGGTATGGAGTGTGGAGCTTTCGGACGCCGGGGACGCTTCGGATATAAAATATTCGGTCTCGGGCGAAAAGCTCATTCTTGAGGCGAAATTTGTTGAGGCAATCATCGGACACTCGGTGAAGATAACGCTTTCGGACGCGGACGGAAAGTACTCTCCTGTATCCATGACCGTAAAGGTGGTGAGCGTTTATGACTGAGAGGACGCATATTGACGAGATAGTGCGCTATCCCGATCTCGCGCTTATGGAGCTTTCGAAAAACAAGACGTTCGTTTCGCTTCTCACTGACACCTACGACGCGGATATTAACGATCCCGCGGTCATGGCGAAATGGAACAGATGCACGAACAACTACATCAGTGTCGATGAGATCATCACCGAGACGATAGCGTTCTGCTGCGTGGACACGCGGCTGATTCTTGACGGTACGCAGATAGTGGACGCTTACATTGATCTGCTTATCGGCGTACACAAGGACATAATGTCGCTTCGCGGGACGCAGTTCACGGGCTTTTCTGGTAATCGCCGGGACAATCTCATCCGCGAGGCTGAGTACACACTTCATGGAAGCCGTGCCTTCGGGGTGGGCGAGCTGCGCGCGATGGGTACTGTTGAGCCGGTAAAGACGGCGAACTCTTCAAGCTTCGCGTGCAAGATAATCCACTTTGAATCCAGCGCGTTCAGTGAATCGAGGAATATCCGCCGTGGTTGATCAGAGGCTGAGAGACGAATGGATCGACCGGCTTATTGCCGGGAAAACGATCGACTATCGCGGAGTGACGTTCTATCCCACTCCGGTAGGCGAGATTATCGAGATGAAGGTCACGGAATTTGACAGGATTATTCTTCCCTTCACGCTGACCTTATCGGTATTCAAGGACACCGGGAATTTTTCGGTGCTTGAGTGCATTCTCCGGAATCGTGAGCTTTACGATTCGATGGTCGCCGGGCTGAGGCTTGTCACGAAGTGTGACGCGGTCAAATGGTTCACGAATCGCGTTGAGCTCCGATGGGGCGATGAGCGGCGGTTTGTCATTGACGGGGCGTCGTTTGACGATGTGTCCGAACTGGTCGTGCTGATGCAGGGGACGCGGAAGATTCAGGAATCGAAAAAGCTGAAATGCGTGAGTCCCACTATGAACGCCGCCATGGAACGGCTTTATGAGGGTCGGAAGAAAGCCGCCGAGAAAAACGCGGTAAAATTCCACGACATCATAAACATCTGTCTGTGGGGCGGCGGGTATATGATACCCCAAAACATAATTCTCGATATGTCCATGTGGCAGCTTATCAACTGCTACAAGGCCAAAGTAGGATCGAAATCCTACGACGACGATCTGGTGGTCGCTGTCGCTTCGGGAGATGGTAAATCCGTCTCCGGGCAGAACTACTGGATGAACAGACTGAAGATCGGTGAATAACCGGTCTTTTACTTTTAACAGAAAGGAAATCAAACAATGCTCTACGGTCTTAAAGACGCGGCTGACTTTGCCGTCACCCGCAAGTCTGACAACAAGCGTGTCCTCTGGGCTAACTACTGCCAGACTTCTTCGATTTCGTTCACCGCGGATTCCACCTTCGCGCACAACAAGACTGTCAACGCTGTCCGTTGGGATGGTAACAGACAGGGTACATTCAATACCACCACTGAGATCTTCAACCTCGACTGGCTCGCGCTTCTCTTCGGTTCTGATCTCGTTGCGAGCGATTCTCTGCCCTTCCTTGAGCGTGAGGAGCTGACTGTCGCTGCCGGCGGCAAGATCACTCTCGCGAAGGTTCCGCTCGCTGCTCCGAAGCCCGCGGTTTACAAGGTAACCGAGAAGGACCTTACCGATCTCTCGAATCCGGTCGAGGATTCCAAGGTCGCTGTTACCGCGGCATCCAAGGAGATCACTCTTACCGGTGTTGACGCAGGCGCGAAAGTCGTTGTCATCTACACTACATCGGCTAAGGGTCAGAAGTTCACTGTCGACAACAAGCACTTCCCTGGTTCGTACGCTATCTCGGGCGTTTCCGCGCTCCGTGATACCGACAACGTTGACCATCCGTGCCAGTTCGAGATCATGAACGCAAAGCCCCAGTCGAATGTCGAGCTTTCGATGGACGTCAACAACGTCTGCCAGCTCAACATCACATGGGATATTCTCGCTGACGCGAACGGCAATATGTACACCATGCAGATGCTCGACACCACTGACGGCGAGTGAACTTAACTTGAATTGAACAATAGGGAATCAATTCATTTTGGGTTGATTCCCTTATTTTACGATTATTTTAAGGGCAACGAAGTTGAAATAAGGAGAAAATTTATGGACGTTAATTTCAAGTTGGACGCGGGCGAGGATGTTGTCCGCATAGTGAATCCGAGGCAGGTTTATTTCTACCTCCAGAACGGGCTTCATCCGATACGGCTTGAGGCGGGATACAACGATCGGATCGTGTATATATTCGAGAAGAAGGATTCTCTGGTACTCTTCCACGAGTGGCGCGAGAAGTGCAAGCAGGTCGCGGGAGAATCGAGATGAACGAGCTCCGGCTGACGGTCGGCATTCCGGTGTCGGTGAATCATTATCTCGCGTATCGCGGAGTTATGAAGCACGGCAAGCCGATGGCGATGAGCTACAAGACGAAAGAGGCTCTTACCTATCAGAAGTGGCTTATCGGGTATCTGAACGCTGAGGTCGCGAAACAGGGATGGTCGCTCGTCCCGGACAAGGAGCGGCATTTTTACGTGGACGCGGTGTTTTATTTCCCGCGTGTTGACATGGACGCGAACAACTATTGGAAGATCCTGCTTGACGCGATAACCGACACGGGGCTGATATGGCTCGATGACAATGTCGTGTGCGAGCGCGTACAGAGGATACTTTACGATACGGAGGATCCGCGGATAGAGCTTACGATAAAGCCGGTAGACTACACAGGCATTTTTGATGATGTGTCTCAACTTGAGAGATTTGAATCACGTTGCGTCGGTTGTAGGAGATACAAGCGAAATTGCGGTTTACTGGCTGCCGCGAAGGCGGGGAAAATTCAGAATGGCGTGACGAACGAGTCGTGCGCCTCTTATAAGGAGATATAATTTATGGAAAAGATCGGTTACAAGCAGCTCGATGAGATGATGAAAAAGTGTGACAGAACTCAGGTTGTGTCGGTACATATGGAGAATGGCGACAGGTTTGATGTTGAGATCAAAAGATATCTGACCACTGTTGAGAAGGCGCAGTTATGCGCGAGAGTTGTGGCGCAGGTGTTTGCCGATGGCGAGTACAATCCGTATGTAAAGCGGGATGTTATAAAAGCGGCTCTCATCGAGTATTTCACGAATATCAAGGCGGACAACCTGACGCCTGAGAGACTTGGATGGCTGACCGGGTACACGGAAATTATCGCGCAGATTCGTTATTGCGCGAACTCTTGCGTGGTTGATGTGGAGGAGACCATTCATGCCGCTATCGAGGCGAAGAACGCCGAGATCCGCGAGAAGCGCGCGCGTGATATTGACGCGCTGATGGATACGGTCAAGGCACTGATCGACAAGTTTAATGTGATCGGCGAGTCGCTTGGCAATATGGATATTCAGGGACTGGTCGGCGATATAAAGAAGATTGCCGATGCGGACGATGAGCAGAGGGTACGGAATGTACTGGCGGTGAAGAAGGAACTTAGCGATGGCAACACTTGAAGAGTGTGTAGCGGACTTTCTGAAATCGAAGGAGATTCAGGACTGCGTCAAGGCTGTCGTTAATGGTGACAAAGGAATTGGGGCGGGTATCGGAGTCCAGTTTGCGAAGGCTCGTGCGGCAAATCTCGCTGAAGAACTTGCTGATATACTGCGCAAAGAGATACAGAATAATGATGTTCTGAGTGAGCGGGCAAAAGAGGTCTTCCTGCCGGCGATCAGAACCGGGGTTTATTATGATAATGATTATGGCGCATGGATTGCGATGGTTTATTTTGACCGAAAGCTCGTAAAGAGGCGTTCGTGGCTCAATGAAGGACCTGACGCGAAGATACAGGATCCGCTTTACGATTTCGATATTTATATCCCGATACTGTTCAACAGTGGTTATACTGCGCGGAATTATGTGTATAAACGTGTTGGAAGTACAACAATACGCAGCAAAATCCATCGTGAGCCAAGCCGCTTTCTTGAGAACGCGAAGGCTGAATTCGATAAACGTCACCGCAAGGATGGCTTATTCGCACTCGTCAACGAGAACTACGATGCTGATTCGGATAATTGGCGGGAAGCGAACGACGATATGTTTGATTGATCATGGCATCATGTTTTCTGCCTATTGGCGGTGATGCCGCAAAGGAAGGAAAAACATGAGGTGTAAAATAAAAACAAAGGACAAGGACTCTGGGTTTATCTCGGAGTCGTTTTTTGATTATCCGATAACTCTTGACAAAATCGAGGGTGTGTCGGTGAAACGGAATGGTAAGCATAAAACTGTGACCATACGTCTGAAGGCATGGATGGGGAATCCGTTTGATATTTACGTTGTGTGTACTGGTGTTCCGGCGGAGATTTCTCCTACGGCGATATGTGTTCCGGTCGGTGTGGCGATTGACCGACCGAGAGCTGTTGCCGATACGGCAATGAGCGTTTATACCGCGGTCCCCGCGCTGACTGACGATGATGCGCGGGTATTGACCGGTATTTATGAGTCACAGGAGGTAAGCGATAATGGCAGGTAACATAAAGCAGCCGGAACTCAAAGTAAAAGTCGTTGCTGACGTAGTTCAGGTCGAGGATGGCTTAACCAAAGCGATAAATAAAGCGGTTTCCAGTATTAACAAGGACGCGGACTCTAAACTGAAAAAGGTCAAGGTCCAGTTCGATAAAGACGATTTCAAGGCAGAACTCGGTAAGCTGTCGGGCAGCGTTAAGATCAAGGCTTTTGACGGTATAGGCGAGCAGATCGGAAACGGTGTTGCCGATGCGATTAAGAAATCGCTTCAGAATATCAAGATCGGCAACATCGGTATTGGTGGAATGTCCGGAGCTAAGGGTTCGGATATTGGGCAGGATCGTTCAAAGCAGATTTCTGTGTGGGCAAAACAATATGCTGATCAGGAAACGAAGCTCTATGGAGCGGCTGTGGATGCGCTCAACAAGGTTTCGAAGCTGTCGCTTGATGATTTCAACAAGGTTGTCGAGGCGTTTGAGAGATACGAGAACAACCTGAAAGAATTCACATCCCGGATGCCGAAAAAGGAGAAGTCGAGCTTTGAGACTGCGCTGAGGAATGAATATTCAAAGTCGCAGTATGACAGCTTTCACACTGTAAAGCAAGGACTCGCAAATGTCTGGGGCGATGGCTCGATTTCGAGCATTTTGAAGCAGTTCACAAAGCATCCGGCGGCGAGCGGCGCGAAGTTCGCTATGCCGAAGAGTCTGAAGCCGCTTGAATACACTCCAATTGATCAAAGTGATCTGGTAGTCGGGCTTGATCAGGTTACTCAGAAGATAAACGAGACTGTCAAGGCTCAGAACGACAGCGTCAAGATAATGACGCAGAATGTTCAGATGGAGTCGTCTACGGTATCGCAGGCGAACAAGACCGCGGATGATCACGCCGAGATCATGAAGCTTGCCGCTGAGGCGGAAAAAGCGAAGGCTTCGCAGTCTCAGCAGACCGGAGACGCGATCCGCAAAGAGACGCAGGCGGTTCAGTCGAGCAACAACGCGCTGAAACAGCATGCGCAGGCTCTCGCGGATGCCAATGAAGAGGGCGAGCAGGCGGAACATATCGCGTCTATGTACGGATATACCATCGCTCAGGGTATTTCCGCGAACGCAGAAGATGTCAAGGCTATCGCTGAACTTGCAAAGGCGCAGGAAGAAGCAGGATATGAGCTTCAGTCGGTCAGTGTTGATAAGGCTTTCGATAATGACGGCATCACGAATCTGTCCGGCTCGCTCAAATATTACAACAAAGAGCTTCAGACGACCATTTCGCAGTCCTACACTGCCGTAAAAGCTCGTGATCAGGAGGAACAAGGCGTTTATGAGCTGAATCTCGCTCATGAGCGGCTTATAAAGACCTACAAGCAGGAGAAGACCGAGAATACTGCCCTGCTCCGCGATCAGGCAGACTCGATGAAGCGTCAGTTCAGCGCGCAGGTTGAGGCGGCTCACCAGTCGATGGACTCGGTGCTGACCGGAAACCTGAAGAGCTACTTCTCTGATAATTTTATTGTCGATACTGAGGACAAGCTCAAGGAGCTGCGCCGGGCAATTCAGGCGGCGAAGCTGAATCTTTCGGCACTGGAGCAGGAAGCGAAGAGCGGTGACTCGTTCAACGCTCTTACGAATCAGTTCGCCAAGCTGAAAAATGTTCCCGCCCAGCTCGACAAACTTAAAACGTCGATTTCGAGATTGAAATCCGGCTTGTATAAGTCCGATCTGATCGAGAAACCCCGTGATCTGAACGCGGAATATGGGCGGCTCGTTAAGACCTATAACGATATTATTGATCTGCAAAAGAAGGTAGACAGTGGCGAGAAGACGCTGACTCCAGACGAGAGCAAGGAGCAGGTCAGACAGCTTCGTAATTTCCTTTCCGATCTTCGTGTTCTGGGCGGAGAAACCAGTACACAGAAGGCGATTGAGAACAAGATGAACGTTCTTAGTCCCGAGAAGTACAACCTGATGTTCCGGAATCTTCAGTCGAATCTCCAGAAGGCGGAACAGAAGTTCGATAATCTGGTCGGCACGACTCCGGAACTTGAGAGCAGACTGAATAATGTCAAGGGCATCGTTGGCGGAATCGCGTCCGGATTTAACGGCAGTGCCTCGCAGATGGACGCGCTTGTTCGTGCGCTCAAGCAGGTATCGTCGCTCAACAGTGAGCTTGTCGGGGCGAAGAACTCGCCGGCAAACTACATAGCGCAGCTCAAGCGTGATTTGCGGACGTGGACAATTGACGCGCAAACAATGGCCGCTAAAGCTAATTCGTTCACCACATCCGGAGACAACGCTGACTCAGCTCTGAAATACGCGAACAGTTTAAGTAAGGCCCTTTCGAATATCCGCAAACCTCTTGAGCAGTACGAGCAGTCTTTGCGTGATGGTACTGGTCTGGACGAGGAAGCGGTCAAGGCTATACATAAGCGGGTCGATGGGTACAAGCGGCTTGTCGAGCTTGCGAATAAATACACACGCCTTGCGAAGACGGATGACGATAATGCACGTACTGCCGCCGTGAATGCGCGCGATTTGCAGAATCTGGAGGCTACGCTCCGAAACTTCGGTGATACGAACGGAAAGTACCGTAACAATGCCGGACTTGCGGTCATGTACGACTCGATTGCCGCCGGTATCGGTGATTTGCGTGATTCTGGCAAGATCGATGATGTCTCAATCAAGCAGCTGCGCGAGAGACTGAGTCTGCTTGACAGTCTGACGACCGAGCTTGGCTACAAGGGACAGACCTATGGTCAGCGGGTTAAAGCGAAGGTCTCGGAGATCGGAACTTATTTTCTCGGTATCTCATCCATCACTCTGGCATGGGATCGGGTGCGCCAGATGATCACGAATGTCGTCAGTCTCGATGACGCGATGACAGATCTTCGCAAGGTTACGGAAGAAACCGACGCGACTTATGAGAGATTCCTGATAAACGCTGCTGCACGAGCGAAGACTCTTGGCGCGACCATGTCGGATGTCGTTATAGCAACCAGTACTTTTGCCCGAATGGGTTACACTCTCGAGCAGTCCGAAAACCTTGGTGATGCGGCTCTGATCGCGCAGAATGTTTGGGATAGTGTCGGTTCTATTGATGAGACGGCAAACACCATCATCTCCACGATGAAAGCGTTTGGCGTTGAAGCTGAAGACGCGATTAGTATAGTAGATAAACTAAATGCAGTCTCGAATTCATATGCTGTTGTGTCAGGAGATATTGCCAATGCTCTGGCGGATGCCGGTTCGGCGTTACAGGCTGCGGGAAACACATTTGATGAATCAATCGCACTGTTCAGCTCGACTAACGAAATAATTCAGGACTGGAGCAAGACAGCTACGGCGCTCCGTACTATTGCGGCTCGGATCAGAAACACTTCCGGTGAGCTTGAGGAGATGGAACTTGACGCTGACGGTGCGGCTGAAAGCGTAACTCAGCTTCAGCAGAAGATTTACGCAAAGTCCGGGGTTAACATCTTCGAAAAAGACAACGAGACATTCAAATCTACGATCCAGATTCTTCGCGAACTTTCGCAGGTCTGGGGCACTCTTTCGGATGTAGATAAAGCCGAAATCACACGCCTTGTTGCCGGAACGAGACAGCAGTCTGTCTTCGCGGCAATAATGAGCAATTTCGACACGGTTGACAGTATTATCGAGACATCGATGAATTCTGCCGGAAGCGCGATGGAGGAGAACGAACGGTATCTTGACTCGATCACGGGTAAAATCGCGCTCCTTAAGTCAGCTTATCAGTCGCTTTCTGAGACGATGATAAACTCGGACGGAATCAAATTCGCGGTTGATGGTCTTCGCGGGTTTGTTGAGATGCTTGAGAAGGGCGCTTCGGTTTCCGGAGGCGGTGCGCTTACGTCGGTGCTTGGCGGACTTCTGACCGGGGTTGGAATCGCGCCTGTCAACCTGGAGAAGCCGTTCAGAAAATGGCTTGGGCTTGATAAAGATGATACGAGCAAGTGGTCGTTTGCGCAGAATAATATTCTGGGCGTGTTGGTGGGTAACGACAGGAATGACGCGAAAGTGCTTGATTCTATCGCGAAAACACTTCAGGACGCGGAGTCAAGCGGCAGGGGCTACGCGGATGTGCTTGATGAGATTCAGTCAAGGACCGCGCTCTTATCGGAAAAGAATCAGAAAGTATTCAATACAGTACTTACAGAGAATGTAGATAATCTGGACGCTTGCAAGAAGGGTGTCAACGATTTATCCAAAGCTTTGGCGAATACCACCATTACTTCAAAGCTCAAAGGAATAGCGGCTGCGGTTGGTAATGTCGCGACCAATATGCTTATCGGTTTCGGTATCGGGCTTATCGCGGACTTCGCCATGAAGGGCATTCAGTATATCATTGAATGGCGCGATAAGACGATTCAGGCGGGCAAGGATGTCGCTAAACAGTGGAAAGAGTCTGCGGAGTCGCTGAAAGAAGCCGGAAAGAACGTTAAGGAGCTTACCGAGTCTGCGGACGAGTTCGAGAAGCTATCCGAAGGTGTCAGCGATTATGGGCAGAACATTTCGCTGACGAACGAGGAGTTCAATCGTTATCGCGAGATTTCGGATCAGATCGCTGCGCTCTTCCCTACGCTTGTTTCTGGTTATGATGAGCAAGGCAATGCTATTGTTAAGCTCAAGAATGGTGTCGCTGACCTTAACGCGGAATACGAGAAGCTGGCAGAGTTTACCCGGGCTGAGACGGCGAGCGGATTTGGTAAATCTCTGAAGGGGTTCAATCAGGATTATTTCAGATCAGAATGGTACGAGAGCGTTTCGAACTATGATGAACTGCAAGTCCTTGAAGCACTTCGATCTGGTCGGAATATTGAAGATGTTAAACGACAATTTGCGATGCGCGGCGAAGAGGGCGCGACGGATTATCGCAAGATCGAACAGGCACTTAAATCTGCTGGATATAAGGGGCTGAATGATTATTCCGGCTGGAACAGCGTTGCCGAGGATTATTATATCACGCTTGAGCATCAGTTCGAGCAGGCGTTCAACGATCAGGTGATTCCGGGGCTTGTGGCGTATCTTCAGGGACAGGGCGCATTCAAGGGGCTTGATGAGTCGATTCAGAACGGTCTTGTTACGCTCTTCCGGAACATTGACGCTGACGCTATCGTAAACGGCAGCGAGGACGAGTGGCGCGGAATCGTCGAGAATATCGCGGATATGCTTGGCGACAAGAAGTCTTCAGAGACCATTCAGACCGCGCTCGCAAACTTCATGTCCTTTGATTCAAGTTCCGGTACTGTTCTGGATGCGCTGAACGTGTCAAAGGCTCTTGGTAATGCTCTGCCGAAGAGTCTTACAAAGGCACTCGGTGATTATCTGGATACACAGAGCGAACTTGATACCATCAAGGCGGCGTATAGCAAATTCGGTCAGGATCTCGGTAATGAGATTATTCGCTCGATATCGGAGTCTGATCTTTCGAAGGCTCTCAGTCCGAATTTTGAATGGGATGAATCTACCGCTGATCAGTCGCTCGATGCCTTTATGGCAAAGTTTGATGAGTACAATAACGCTGCCGCTGACGCTCTTCGCGAAAAGAAGAACAAGGCGATAAGCGACGCGATCAAGTCGTACAACGATGTCATCGCGGACGCGAATCGTCTGTTCGCGGTCGAGGAGACTGATGGCGTTCTGTCTGATGAGATGTTCGACAAGCTCAAGTCGGGCGGAAGCGGGCTTACGGACGTGCTTGAGCGCATTGACGACGAGCTGACCGGACAGCATGGATGGACGATCTCTGAGTCGGAGATGGAGAAATTCATCGATGCCCAGCATGAAGCCACATGGGCTGTGCTCGATGAAAATGACGCTCTCAGCAAACAGTATAGTCTTCTCGAAAAGTATCTCGGCGGAGATAACTACTACGCAAAGCAGATTTCCGATCTGGCTGAACAGAACGCAAAGCTCGGCGATGCTTATGACAAGGTTGCGAACAACGAGGAATACGCTTACAGCGAGATGCTGTCGCTGAAAGAGACCTTCCCTGACCTGAGTTTTGAGATAGACAATGCGACCGGCAAGTATAAGCTCATGGGTAATTCTGTCGTCGATCTGATGAAGAAGAACTATGAGCTTATCAAGTCGTTCACCAATTCCCGGCTCGAGCTCGCGAAGCTGAGGGCTGAATCCGCTCTGCTGGAACGCGGGACGCATAGTAAATCTGACATTGGAAGCGCTTTATCAATCATCGCAGGCAAGATTGATGAGACTGATAGCCTGTCTTTGGAGGATTATGAAGCCGCGATTGGGACGAAGGTGCGCGGACAAGAGTACATCGACTTCGTCAAGCAGTACGCTGCAATGCGTGCTGAAGTCAAAAATGCCCAGGACGACCTTGATGTGCTTATCAACAAAGCTCCCGCTGGCGAACTCAGCGCGGAGAAGACCGCCAAAGACACCGAGACCATGTTCGAGAAGTATAAGAAGCAGCTCGACATGGAGAAAAACGCGCTTGAAGCTGAAATGGAGCTTGATCCCGACTTCGTGGTCTATAACCTCTCCTCTTTGGAGGATTATTACCATAAGCTCGCAAAGCTTGCGAAAAACGCGTATAATTCGCAGGAGCTTGACGCGGTCGAGTACCAGAACTACCTTATTGAGGTATTCAACGGGCTGAAAGAGTTTTCAAAGAAGGCTTATGACGACACTCTGAACAGGCTCGAGAACGAAAAGAAAAAATATGACGCGGGGATGGTATGGGATCGTTCGGTCTTTACCGATCTTGCGGATTATTATGATCAGGTTGAAGAGCTTAATGAAAAGCGTTTCAAGGAGAATCTCAAGACCACTGAGGAATACGTGAACGATCTGGTTTCGATATTCGAGGGGCGAAATGAGATGCTTGAAAAGACGCTTTCGGATTATGAGCACGACATCACGCTCTGGCAGAATCAGGATGGCGTAAGTCCGTCCGGCATGCCGAACACGGAGCTTCAGCAAATCGAGCAGCTGCGTCTTATGCAGGATCTTGTGCATCAGGCGGCTGAAAAATACCGTAAAGAGGTTACTGGCACTGAGCCGATTGATCAGGATCTCCGGGATATTGTCGATAACTACGATGATGTCATTCAGGAGGTCAATGAGAAAAACATTGATCTGACACGCACGGTTCATGGCAACATCGACATGAACAATCGGCAAGTTCTTGAATGGACTCAGGAAAATCTTGACAAGTACAAGGAGGCGATGGAATCGTGGGGCTACACGGCAGAGGATCTGGCGGACAGCATTTCGACAGTCCTCGGCAGCGCGGCTACATTCGACGATGTTGATATCGCGTTTTCTCCGATGCTTCAGACGAGTGACGGCGCGGTACTGTTGGACGCGGACACTGTGTATCGTTATATCGATGAGCTTATCGGCAGGGCGTGTGATATGAACGGCGGTTCATGGACAGATGAGCTCGTTATGCGGCTCGACACAACGGGGCTCGACATTGACGGTGTTCATATTCAGAATCTGCTCGCGGATATTGGAGAATCCGCTATTGAGACAAGCGAGATCCTTCACTATCTTGGCACTGATGGCGCGTTCAATCAGGCAAAGCGTGAACTTGAGGCAATGGCTGACACCTATGGCATGACTGTCGATGAGATGCGTTCGTATGCCGACAACCTCACCAGTGACGCAAAAGCCGGGATGACCTCATATGAGGTCGAGCACTCTGATATGATCAAGGATCTTCAGACGAAGTGGTGGGATTATGAGAGTCGTATCAAGGACATTCAGTCTGAGATGTTCAGCCGCAGTCTCTCCGCCTATGAGGACTACATTTCAAGGCGCAACTCCTTCGCAAGCTGGGGCGCGGATACTGAAATAAAGGCTTGGCAGAGAGTCGAGGATTTCCTCGATGAATCGTATCGCAATGGCATTATCACCTACAAGGAGTATCTTGAAAAGAAGCTCGACGCGACCGAGTCCATGTACAACGCCGAAAAGCAGCGTCAACAGGATTATGTCGATGCCGCGACACGGATTATGGACAAGGAGCTCAAAGCCCTTGAGAAGCGCAAGGAGAACTACGAGAAGCAGAAGTCGAACTATGAGTCGACCGTTTCCGCGGTAGTTGACC